>CEUT01055600.1_pt1 | contig 66608 bp, 88 predicted proteins | sample 531401 | NCBI WGS metagenome assembly CEUT01 (sample SAMEA2622821, study PRJEB7988) | marine metagenome | biome: marine biome (ENVO:00000447); feature: surface water layer (ENVO:00002042); material: "saline water (ENVO:00002010), including plankton (ENVO:xxxxxxxx)" | depth 5 m | reverse complement strand
TCTTCGCTAAGGACTCCTTCGTATAGTAACCAATTTGGGTGTTCCATGATATGTGGTAGTTTTTCTTTCCTAATAAACTTACCAACACCAACCATTTATTTTTGTAATATAAGGACCATATTTTTCTATCATATTATTTTTGTATTCGTCTAAATCCCAATCATCATTTGAAATCCATGTATCGAAGAAGCCAATATCCCATTGACTATCGGTAGGTATTTCCCATGTTTCTATGTCTGCGTGTATTAGATTAAAACGCTCGTCTTTAGCGCAGTTATCCCATACTAAATCTATTACATCTTGATACTTTTCAACAATAGTAATTGATGTAATATTCGGATTATCTATCAAAACATGATTAACTAAACCAACGCCTAACCCGCCAATAATTACATCTCCTTCTGCATTATCCCACAACCATTGGTGGTCGTTGTATTCTGCTTCTGAGTCTTGCATTAACGGCATACTGTAGCCTTTTTTTAATAATACAGTATAATTATCATAAGCCTCATTGGTATGAAGCAAATAAAGAGGCCACCTATTATCAGTCGTGTCTTTAGTGTAGTGGGCTATTTCAAAATCACCGGACACACCAGCGGGAATATTAACATTTATTTTCATATTATCAACCTGTAAATGAATATTTTAAGTATAAATCAGCAGTAGTGCTACCATTTGAATTAGTAGCCGTTGCTGTTAATTTGAAAATAATGTATTTTCCGTTTGTAGGCCAATTCATAGCACCACCCCTACCCGAACCCGGAGTTATTACAAACCTAACACCTACACCACCTGCGCCTGTTCCGTCTTGACCTGCACCACCAGCACCACTAACAGAACCGGTTGGGTCGCCACTACCTGTGCCGAAGTTATCAGCATAAACTGAACCGGACCATGAAAAAGATGTAGCCCCTGTTGCTCGACAATAAGCAAAAATATCCATAGTTATAGTTCCATAAGTGTCGAAATCTCCTAAATCACCCGAACTAACTTCTTTTTCAAGTTGCGTTCCAAAAGATTCGCTCGTTGCGCTCGACCAATCGGAATAATCAACGGTCATTAAATCGGGGTTAACATCAGTAACCTTAAACGCATTATTTTGACCGCTACTTGCGGCTTCTGCAATACTAACGCCTGTTGGTGCAGAACCACCACTACTTGCGCTTGCGGCTATACAACCAACAACACCTAAGTTAATTGAAGCCACTTAATCACCCCACAAAGAACCATGTATTCGCGGCAACCGCAACATAGGTTCTCGCTGCATCATCAGATATGGCGGTGTGGCTACTCGGAATGCTACTGTTGCTTGTTCCCAATCCGGGTGTTAAATCTGAACCTGTGTTGTTAATGATAGTGTATTGTTGGCCTACTTCTGCGGTTGCAGGTAGGGTGGGCGCACCACTACCTGTTACATACACATACGAGCCCGATTGTTCGTCAGTTAGTGTTGTTGTGGTTGTTATGGCTACTACACTAATTTTATTTGCTACTAATCCGTTAGCATTCCCCTTAAACCAAGTAACTCCACCATCACCGGAAGTTATCAATAATTGGTCGTCTCCTGTAGGGTCAGAAACATCACCGCTACCAATTACAAGGTTGTTCGACCCTGTGGTGATATTATCGCCCGATTCTGTTCCAATGCAGATGTTCTTATCCCCGCTACTAACCAAGTAAGCGGCTCGGTAGCCTATGCCTGTGTTGTAGTCTGAACCATCATCGGGTGTATAAAGAGCCTGTCTTCCAATACCTATATTATAGTTAGCACTTCCATTGATTGCATACATAGCACTATCGCCAATACCGATATTGTAATCTCCCTCAAATGTTCCATCACCGCCATAAGTAGGCATATCTCCTATGAATACATTTTTCGTAGCATCAGACGTTCCTCTTGCACCAGCCCCATAACCAATACAAACTGAGTTAGTAGCCAAAGACCAAATCCCAGACCAAAAACCAACTGCGGTTGAACCGAATCCTATATTTTTACCAGCAGAAGAACCAATAGCGACAACCCTACTATCTGTGCTATTAGTCGTTCCGGCCTGTTTTCCAATAAACACACCATCTGTTGCTGTTGATATTGCCGTTCCGGCGGCCCACCCCATAGCGGTGTTATTCGTTCCGCTTGATAAAGCATCTAAAGTGGTAATACCAACACCTGTGTTATACACCGCACTACTTAATGTTCCTGTGGTTTGGTGGCCTAATAACAAACTCCCTGTGAAATCTGTTCCACCGGATTTTCCATCCGTTAAATCATCTATGCCGCCCGCAACCCCACTTGGTCCTGTCGGACCGGTCGAACCAGCAGGTCCGGTAGGGCCTGTTGGACCGGTTGGGCCTGTCGGCCCTGCTGGTCCTGTTGCACCCGCCGGTATAGAGAAAGCAAATACTTTTGCGGTGGCTGGACCGGAAGCAGTAACTCCTATCGGCCCTGTGCTGGCGGTCGGCGTTCCGAATCCCGCCGCCGCACCATCTGAACCATCCGAGCCGTCTGAACCATCACTACCCGCTGGCCCTGTAGGTCCGGGTGGCCCTGCTGGTCCTGTCGGACCTGTTGGACCTGTTGGACCTGTAGGTCCGGTGTCTCCCGCAGGTATAGAAAACGCAAACACTTTTGCTGTATCCGGTCCGGAGGCCGTTACACCTATTGAACCGGTAGTAGCAGTAGGTGTGCCGAAACCTGCCGCTGTTCCGGTCGGTCCTGTCGGTCCTGTTGAACCCGCAGGTCCGGTAGGTCCGGTTGGACCTGTAGGTCCGGTCGGTCCGGTTGCTCCATCTGAACCGTCATCACCTGCTGGTCCGGTAGGTCCAGCAGGTCCGGTAGGTCCGGTAGGTCCAGCAGGTCCGGTTGGCCCTGCTGGTCCGGTAGCACCTGCTGGAATAGAAAAGGCAAAGACTTTTGCTGTATCCGGACCACTTGCGGTAACACCGATTGGTCCGGTGCTGGCGGTTGGAGTGCCGAATCCAGCGGCACTTCCCGTTGAGCCTGTTGGTCCGGTCGGTCCGGTTGGTCCTGTAGCACCATCTGAACCATCCTCACCTGCCGGACCTGTAGGGCCTGTAGGCCCTGTAGGTCCTGTTGGACCGGTTGCGCCAGCAGGTATTGAAAAAGCAAAGACTTTAGCCGTATCCGGCCCACTTGAGGTTACACCAATAGGGCCTGTAGTTGCTGTAGGCGTTCCAAACCCTGCGGCTGGTCCTGTCGGTCCTGTTCCTCCATCACTTCCAGCCGGTCCTGTAGGACCGCTTGGTCCTGTCGGGCCTGTAGGTCCTGTCGGGCCTGTTGGTCCGGCTACTGTTGAATCAGCACCCGTAGGACCGGTAGGGCCTGTTGGTCCGGTAGGACCTGTAGGTCCAGCAGGTCCGGTAGGACCTGTAGGTCCGGTATCTCCTTGAGCCGCCAAAAGACTCCAATAAGAAGTGTTAGTAGGTAGTATAGAACCGGAAGAGGTATGTGCTTGAATACAAATATATGATGATTCTTCAACCGTATAATACACCGCATCATCCACTTGATACGAAGTCGAAGTAGCCCAATTTCCTTCCCACACTAAACCTTCCGGTCCTGTGCTTCCAGCCGGTCCTGTAGGTCCGGTAGGACCTGTTGCCCCCGTTGAACCCGTAGGTCCAGCCGGTCCTGTAGGTCCTGTAGGACCGGGAGGCCCAGCAACCGTTGAATCTGCACCGGTTGGACCTGTTGGACCTGTTGGCCCTGTTGGACCTGTTGGCCCTGTTGCACCAGCAGGTATGGAAAAGGCAAAAACTTTAGATGTATCCGGACCGGATGAAGTAACGCCGATAGGACCGGTGGTAGCCGTAGGTGTTCCAAACCCTGCTGCTGCACCCGTAGGGCCTGTTGGACCATCCGGACCATCCGGTCCTGTAGGTCCTGTTGAACCCGTAGGACCTGTTGGACCGGTAGGGCCGGTAGGACCGGCAGGGCCGGTTGGTCCTGTATCGCCCGAAGGAATTGTAAAAGCGAATATTTTGGCGGTATCCGGCCCGCTTGAAGTGATAGCAAGAGGGCCGGAAGAAACGGTAGGTGTTCCAAAGCCAGCCGCCGTTCCTGTTGAGCCTGTAGGTCCTGTAGGACCTGTAGGACCATCCGGACCGGTCGGTCCTGTCGGTCCTGTCGGTCCGGTTGAGCCTGTAGCACCTTGAGGTATGCTAAATGCAAATACCTTAGCAGTATCCGGACCACTTGCGGTAACTCCCACCGGACCTGTAGTTGCGGTAGGTGTTCCGAAACCCGCCGCCGTTCCTTGAGGTCCTGTTGGGCCTGTTGGGCCTGTTGGGCCTGTATCCCCCGTAGCACCTTGAGGGATAGAAAAGGCAAACACCTTTGCCGTATCCGGCCCGCTTGCTGTAACACCAACCGGTCCGGTTGAAGCAGTAGGCGTTCCAAATCCGGCAGCCGTTCCTTGTGGTCCGGTCGGCCCTGTTGAACCCGTAGGTCCTGTAGGCCCTGTAGGTCCAGCCGGTCCTGTAGGTCCTGTAGGTCCTGTTGTTCCAACATTACCACTTGGAGTATATTCTGCTACTATGGCCGCATCATTAGAAGGGATAGAACCGGAAAGCGGGGTTACATCTATTTTGAAGTATCCTGTTGCTTCTGTTACTCCTGTTACTGTAAAAATTATTGGTGCGTCAGTATCCGAATCTGCTGAATCAAAAACAAGTGTTCCTTTGTTTGTTGAGGTTGAATCATCCCATGTTCTATACCACGCTTGTTGGTCTATTCCTCCTCTTGATTCATCATCAATATAGATTTTACTTATTGAGGAAAAAGTGGAATTATTAAATCTAACTTTAGCATCAGTTGGGTCAGCATCAGTAGTTGTAGTGCTAAACACATATTCCGGACCGATTCTGTTACCCCTTGCGCCTGTAGGCCCTGTGCTTCCGGGTGGTCCTGTTGCCCCTGTGCTTCCTGTAGGTCCGGTTGAACCTGTAGGTCCGGTTGGACCTGTAGGTCCGGTTGGCCCAGCATCTCCCTCATCTCCTTGCGGTCCGGTAGGACCGGTAGGACCTGTAGCCCCTGTCGGACCGGTAGGACCTGTAGCCCCTGTTGGTCCTGTCGGACCGGCTGGGCCGGTCGGTCCTATCGGACCTGTTGCGTTTCTCGACAGAACAGAAATCCAAGAATCAGCAGATATACTTTTGATAATACCGTGTTCATTTTGAACAATTGTAGTTTCACCACTTACTGTTACTCCACTTCCAGCGGCAATAGTAATATCTCCAGCACCCTTATTGAATAGTTTAATTTCTGTATATCCTGTAGGCCAATCAACTGATGATTCGGGGGGAACAGTAATAGTGCAACCGCTTGCATTATTTACAACTAATGTTTTTCCTTCGTCTTCTCTAACGAGGGTATGTGTTGTTCCGGTAATGTCTTTTGGAGGTCTTACATCTATTGCGTGTCCTCCAAGATTTGTTCCATCACCAACGAAAACCATACCACTTGAAGTGTCTCGGAAAAGTTGCGCCCCATCCGGAGTTACACCGATTCTATTTGATTCGGTGTCCGTGAATAGGTTTCGGCTATCACTTATCGGCATACAACATCACCACATCACTACTCTTATTAAACCGTTAGGCTACCAAAAACAACCTTTGAATATACAGTTGAGGAGGAAGTTAATGGTCCAATATCAATTACTGATGAAGAACCAGCACTTGTTGTATCCCAATAAAGACCTGTTCCATCGGATTTTAACACTTGACCGGCTGAACCAACACTTGTTAATCCTGTTCCTCCTTGATTTACACCTAACAAATACTCTTCATCTTTTGGTAAATAAATACCCTCCGAAGTTTCAACAAACCCCCACGAACCTTTTATTGTTGGTTTTGAAGAACATCTTATTATTCCACCAGCCGTAGCAAGTAATACGACACCTTGATTTATTGTTAGGGAGTCAAGAGTCATGTTTGCGCCCGATGGTATTTTGAACATTGAACCTGCGCCCGATTCATTATCGAGTATTAAGTTTCTCATTCTAAATGTGGTTATTGTGGAATTGAAAAATGGTAATTCTGTTGCGGCACTTGTGCTTCCCTGTAAAGTCCATTTTGATTCACCACAATGGAATGTAGCAGTATTGATAGTTAGTGTGCTTGTTTTCAAATAAAAGTGCTTATCTTTATCATTAACGCTGATAGTATTTATTGCAACTTTTTCAAAACTTGCACCACTATTTGCAACTAATGAATACAAATCCACTTTACCGTTTGTAATACTTGAATTAGGAGTTACATATTGAGTTGAAAACTTACCACTAACTAAAGTTACCTTTGGATAAAGACCATCACTTAATTTTATGGCCGTTGATTGAGTATTAGTTATTTCAAAGGTTATGTTTTGTCTTTGGCTTGATGTATAAGAAAAGGCATCACCAAACTCAACAAATGTTGATTCGCTACTAAGGTTGCTTCCATTACTAAATGAAAGTGTTTTTGCAGAACCCGCCGATAATGTTCCGCTTTTGAAACTTGCAAACTCTAAACTTACATTTACTTGTATTTCAATTGTTCCGGTATATGCCGATGTAACACTAATAGATTTACAAGAAGTTAAATTAAAATTGCAATTGCTATTGGATTTATCGTTAAAAAACAAATCTCCACTTGTTAAGTCGCTTGAGGATGGAGTGCCGCTACTCCCGTCAAACCCCTCCCAATTACCAACAGTAGCGGCAGAAGCGTCTCCTGTTCCATTAGTCCAAGCCCAATTACCCATTAGGACACCTCAAGCCTTGAACCCGTCTGCGTGGAATTAAAGGCTGAACCACCAGCCTCCGTTATCATAGACAATAGGTTGTCGGCTTGTTTCTGCATAGTCTCTAATTGACTTCTAAATCTAATATCCTGTTGCCTAAACTCATTCTCCGGCACATACATTGGGGCGGTATCAACGAGAACTCGCAGACAGTCGCAACATACTAATGCCTTAATAGCAGATTCTTTAAGTGTGTCTGTAACCGCATTAGTGCCTACATTGTAAGAGTCATTTCTTGCAACTTTATTTACTTCTGCGGTTCTTATGGTAATATATTCTGAGATAGTAGCATCGTTAAGTCCTCTCGGTCTATTCAACAGGTCTCGGATTTGAGCAGTTGTAACGGCCATTTAATCATCTCATTCTTCTTCATCGAAGGCTATATCAAATATAGCGACCCCTTCCGGTGGAATAGGGTATCTTCCCATTGAAAAGAACTCTCCCGATTTAACAACTTGTCGGGCAAGGCGGCCATTCGGCAACCAATATAGGGTTTTATGCTCTAATTCGGGGAATGGAGAATTACGAGCAGGTCTAACTCTTCTAATAAGCCAACCGCTTCCACTTTCCCAATAATCAAGCCGATGTTGAAGATTCTTTATCGTTGGATTTTGGGGTATTGGTATATTTCTTTTTCTTAATTCCCTTGTTAGGCTTGCTTTGCTTTTCTTGCTCATCTAATTCACTTTCCTTTTCTATCTTTACTTCTTTCTTAGGCATAGCCTCATCAACAACTAATGTGGAATCACGAAGACCGTAAGCCCATTCTCTAATCGCTTTCCTATCCGGAAGCGTGAGAACAAGGCTTACTTCTTCGTCAGAAAGACTCCTTCCGAGTTTTCTTGCCGCATACGAAAGCGCAAAGTCTTCGTTAAGCATCTAACATCACCACACTTAAGCGGCTATGTTAGTGATTTTACAAATCCTGTTGTTCTTACCGCTTGCTGCTCCATCTTGGTGTTCGTGAATTACACAACCCATGTAGCCGCTTAGAATCCAATCAAAACCAACGCCCGGAATACGAGTCAATTCTGTCTCCATGAAGCCCGGTCCGTTGTATTGGAAGAACTCAGCAGTCTCAGCACCCGGCACTAATAGAAGTGCGGTGTCTGCAAGACGGGAGTTGCGACTGTATAGAACAGTTAGGTTTGCAACTCGGCGTAGGTGGTCTGCAAGAGACTCAACTACATTTCCATATAGAGTTGTGTTTAGTAGGACACTTCGTAGTTTCGCTGGAACGATAAGGACAACTGCCTCATCACCACTAACTCGACCGTTCTCAAAAATCTTATCCATAGCGGAAAGAACATTGGATTCTGCGTCTTCTGCCGCAGTATCCCATTCCTTACCGGATGCAACGGCAACAGACTGCCCTGCACCATCAATCAAAGTCTCAAGGATTAGGTCATCAATGATGTCTGCCCTGTTTCGCACGATAGCCAACTGTTGTCGGTCAAGAGTTTCAAAGGACTCTCCACGAAGTAGGGTTGAATCAAGGAAGATTGTTCGGCCTTGACCCTTCTTTAGAGATACTTCGTAGTTAGCAGTTCCAATGTGTGTTGGCTCGACTACTGCGTTATCATCCACAGGGTAAGTAAATGTTCCATCAACACCGGAATACCACTTAAAAGTTAGCCAATCAACTGTTCTAACACCCACAACCTGTGTTCCAACCGCAATCAAAGTTGATTGTAGTTGGATGAAGTCTCTTAGGGTTTGTTCCATTACTGCGTTTCCCGGTCCAAAAGGTCCGTCAGCCGCTTGCACATTCAAAATCTCATCTAATGTTTTACTCATTTAATCACCTCAAGCAATTGCCGCTCCGTGTGTATCAACAGGGATTAACGCACCTTCTGTTGCGGATGCGGTGTCTCCCGAAAGTGGGGCGGAAAGGGCAGTAGCGGCGTGTGCGGAATCGCCAACATATAGTCCGAGTTTCTTATTAGAACCTGCGGTTGATGTTGCAAGACCGTCTGCACCGACATATACGGTGTCGCCAAAGTCAAAAGTGGCTGCCGCTGCACATTGAACCATCAAAACTCCACCGAGAGGATAGTAAGAAACTGTTGCCCCTGTGGTAGTAAGTGTGTGGTCTGCACCGGACCTGCTGGATGAAGCAGTTGTAATTCCGATAGCAACTGATGCTGCGGTTGAAAGGTCAGCGTGGTTAGCAGTTGAACCAACCTTCAAAATCTTTCCTGTTCCATAAACAACTGTGCTGTCTTCTAATTCAATATTTCGTGGTAGTGGATAAGTCATCAATAATCACCTCTAACTTCTTCAAATGACTTCGCTCGGAAGTCGCTCTCGGAGCGTGATAGGGTTCTGTTCCATGCGGATACCCACATATTGTAAGCCCTCTCATAATCTGCTTCGGGAGTTTCAATTCTTTCTTTGTTCAAGAAATTAGCAACTACTGCGCCATTGTTTGCAGTAGGAACGGATGGAGACTCTTCTTCATCCGGTGTTGATGCCTTTACAGGCTTCATATCAACAATTGGGGTTTCCTCAACATGGGATTCCTCCCATGAAGCAATCAAACCGTTTAGGGTGTCTGTTGAAAGGTCCTCATGGCCCTTCATTCCCAATTCTGATGCTTTCTCAACAAGAGATGTGCGCTCGCTTTCGGCCTTCTCTTGCTCAATTCTTTCAAACTCAGCAACACGAGCCTCAAGGAGAACCTTCTCAGCAATAAGAGCCTCGACATCGTGAGTGTCTTCTTCATTTGCAATAACTGTATTTTCTTCGCTCATAGGTAATTCACCTGTTTTCGACACCATTGGATTATTTCTCCCATATATAACCGTAGCGGAAATCTCCTTCTCTTTCTTTTCGACAGAAGTTATTTTCGCTCTATCATAGGCTGGTTTATGCACAATAGCCAAATGGTCGAAATTAAAGTTAGTATTGAAAGCATACATTGGTCTTCCATCTTCTGCTTCCAATGTTTCATCCGGAATACCTGTTCCACCGATGCTTACTCCGTATCCTTCTCTTAACCAAAGTCCGGACTCTAAAGAAGCAAACAATTCTTCTCTTAGAACATCACCTGCGAAATGGACTTCAAATGTGTCTTCTCCGGTGTAATTAACATAAGCATCAGTAACCACACCAACAACGGCCTCATCAACGCCGCCATCCATATTTCGTGTAAATCTGCCGTTCTTTACGGCAGGGTGATTTAGTGTAATATCCGAGTTAATCATAGCACTTGCTACTGATTCAGCAAGGTCTGCACTAATAGACCATCTGTTTTTGTTGTATCCCTCGTGGAATGCAATACCCTTTATTGTTACAACGGACTTTCCATCTTCCGCAACAACGCTGGTTTCAATAGAAGTAATATCAATTTCAAGAGTTACTGCTATTGGTTTGCAAGAACCACCTCTCATTTCTTGACCCGGAGGGCAAGAATCTCCCTCTTTATAACCTTCGACTGTGTTATCATTATCCTTTTTAGAATCGTATTCCTCGTGTGTGCGACACGGCATATAGATTCTTTTTCCATCCTGTTCCATGCTATGAATAGAGTTGCAACCCAATTCTTCGGCTCGTTTTCTTGCCTCTTCGGGTGTGCTAAACATATCTTTAGTCATTTCTTCTGCAATAGCCTTATCATCTGAGCCATCACAACCACAACCACAACCCATGCTTTGCAAGTTTTCCTCCGTTTCATAAATATGTTGCTCGGAGGAAGTATAATCTGTTACTGATTTCCCCCTTTCCCACATTTTACAAGACCAATAGCGAGCCTTCCATTTTGGGCCGGGAGATTTGCAATTATGGCGTGAGCGGAAAGATTTTCTCCTTTCGGGGTCATCTCTTTTAATTTCCATGTTAGGGTCGCCAAATCTTACAAGAACAACATTACCCTTTTCATTTTTTGTATAAACGCCAAACTTCTTTGATTCTTTAGGTGTTCTAAACGGTTTGTTAAGTTTTACCTTGCGGCCTTGATATTCTGCCGCACTTAACTCTTCTTCCGCATCGGGGTCGTTTTCACGATACCATTCAATAAACTCTTCTTCGGTTTTTGCCGGAGAGTATAGTTTTGTTCCGTCTGCTAATGTGGATTCGTGGATTTCGCCATCAAACCCTATTTCTTCGGATTTCTTTTGTGCGCCTTCCGGTGTTATGAATAAATAATCTTCCATTTTGCTTTCAACAACCGCCCAATCTTCATATTCTTCCATTTCTTCACCGGCCTTACTGTTTGATTTTCTTTTATGCGATTTAGGCAAAAGGTCGTTATCCTGTTTATAATTAGGATTACTTGGTCTTCCATTACGCATGAGATATAAAAACGCTTTTACTCTTGCAATCCCCCAACCTGTGCGAGACATATTAGGAGCATGGGTATTACTGAAAGCACCAGCACCCCTGCGGAAAACAGACTTTAGCATACCCATGCTTGCTTTTGGTCCTTTGTTTTTTTTATTACTTTCAGTCATTAACTTTCGGATTCGGGCTTCTGTTTCTTTACTTATTTTTATAGATTTATTGGGCTTACTTGCAGAATCCTTTTTGTTTTTCTTTGAGCCCTTTCTTCTTTCGCTGGGTTTTGCTGGAGTTTTACGAGGGTCATTTTTTTTAGGTTTTCCGTATTGCAAAGCCTCAACCGCTTTATCATCAGCATAAGAGTTGCAAATTGCAAATCTTTGGTCTCTTTCCGGATATTCAGTATTCATTTTATCATCAGACATACAACGGGAAATGAAGTCTTCTCTTTCTTCACCTTCTCTTCGTGTAGGCATTATCTTTTACCCCCAAAATACTCAACCGCATGGCCTTCTTCAATAAGCGTAGCATTAACATTTGTTGAACCAACCTTTAATTCGCCCAAACATCTTCCAAACTTACCTACGCCATGTGATTTCAAAACAACGGTTTTACCGCCGACTAATTGTTCAAGTCGTTCTTTAGCGGCAAGACCCCTTATTTTCTCTTCTTTATCTCGTGTCCGTGATTCCGGCGCATTCAAACCATGCAACCTTACACGAACATTGTAATGAACCTTGAATCCCAAATCAATGCGGGCATCCACCGTGTCGCCATCAACGACTCGCAAGATTTCTGCTTGGTATTCCCACATTAGATAATCACCCCAAAAAAGCGGAGAACGGACACCCATATAGGGTGGCCGTCATACACCACTTACTCACCATCCGTTATGATTTCACAATCTATACAATTTCCAAGTGTGCAAAAGGAACAAAATATACTATTCATCAAGCATCAACTCCTTCTGTAAAACCATCTTGAGTTTTAAGATGTGTATAACATTGTTTTAGCAAGTTGTGTTGGTCTGCTTCATCTGTTACATCAAGGTTAAATTGAAAATTAAAACCACTTACAGGTGCTTTGTTTGCAGTATATTTTGCGACATCAACATAAATTAGGCCGGAATAGGTAATAACAAAGGATTTATTTCCCTCTTCGTCATATATTTTGTTCATTACAAACTCTTTTATTACTGCGTGTGCCGTATTAAACGATACACCAATTCCGGTATCAAGACTAATTGTGAGAGCCATAACTACTCACCTTTCTTTGCGCCTTTCTTACCGTTAGTAATTTGGAATGCCTCCATGTCGAGACTGTGTTGTTTCTGCATCTTTTCCATGTCGAGGTCATGCTTTAACTTCATTTCCTCAAGCATTCGGCTGTGGCCCTCGACTGCTTCTGCGGAAGCAACATCACTTGATAATTGGTCCGGCAAAATATTAATCTTAGCACCTTCTTTGCTTTTGAATAGGTCAAGAACAGATGTAATGATTAGTAGTGCTGGACCACCGAGTAATCCGATAACTGTTAATTGACTATCGCTAATATCTCTTTCTTCAACGATTGAGTAATATGATGCAGTAGCAGCAATCATAACCCACATAATTACGACCATAAATCCGAAGGCGAGCATTAGATACTCATTCGGGTTGCTCATTTTTAGCCTACGCCTCATGGGTCTAAAATTAGATAGGCGACTTATCAATGCTACTATCAAAATTACACTTTCAAGAATCATCTTCAACACCGGGCTGGGAATCTCGGCGTTCTAACCTTCCTGTGGTGTTTGATGTTTGAGTTTTGCGCTCATTTCCTTTTCTTCCAATAGTAGGTTCGTTCAAAATCTCTAATGATTGGTTTAAGTCAAGGATACCAGCATTATAACCGAGTGCTGCTCTTTGCATCTTAACTGTTGGGGATTCGTCTTCCACAGGCTCAAACTCTAATCGAGGAAGGTCTTTTCTTTGGTGTTCAATACCTAATAACTCAAGATGCTTTGAAAATAAGTCTGTTGTTGCTTGAACCAAAACCTGTTGCAGTCTGCGTATAGCAGTCAAGGCCCAAACATTAGCATTGTAGGTTGCCGCAAATGTTGAGCCCCGCTCTTGACCCGCTGCAACTCTCGGCACTTGCAATACTGCGGCAATATCTGCATTTACTGTATCCAAAAACGAAGTATTATCGGGTATTGTGTTTCTTGTGTCGGTGTGGTGAATCTTGATGTAATCGGGGAAAACAGGTATTTGGTCTCCTCGTAGCGATTCAAGGGTCTTTACTACTTCATCCATAATGTATGTGAGTCTCGCCTTTTGTTCTTCGGGGTCTGATATGTGTTCTATGGCTGACCTATCAATTGTAATGAATTGTTTAGTCATGGATTCTTCTAATGCTAATCTGTGGTTCATGGTGTTGTATTTTACACGGATAGCCTGTTCAAGTGAGGAAAAACGAGATGCACCCCATACACCGTATGTTTGGCGGTTTTCGTTATCCAAAAACCAATAACTCCGATAGTCTATTCTAATATGTAGTATTTCATCTGCGCTAAATCTTTCTTCTGTGGAGTCTCCTTCACGAAGAATATAATCGGTTGCTTCGATGATTGGGTTTAGTCTGTCGGTTGTTTGTGTGCTTGGCCTTCCATCGGTAATTGTAATTTGAGCCACAGGTAATGATTGCACATCTTCTATACCTACTCCTGTTCTTCCGACCAATTTGTTTATGTCGTTCCCATAAACCATTAGTGAGCGCATACCATTGATTAACAAATCATCAAAGTCAAGAGTTTCTTCAACTAAAAGTCTGATTGCTTCTCGGATAGTTGCGTTCTTTGCGTTTCGATAGTTGATAGTGTAATTGTTCGCAGTTAGTGATACTGCACGAACCGCACCGTTTAGTTCGGGGTCGTAATTAACCATATCGTCATATCGGTCAAACTTAGTCTCGTAGTTTGAGTTAGCCCGTAGTTTGTCTGTGTTTTCCATTATGTCTGTTAGACCGGCGGCGGCTTTAACCAGCAAAGGGTTTTCGCTGGAGTCTGCCCGTCTCGCACCCGCCCACGCACGAGAGAAGTCAATTTCCGGCTTTTTAGGTTGTGGCCGGAATCTATCGAATATACCCATATTTTCGACAGATATTTGCTATTTAATTAACTTTAGCCCAAAATCAGACGATATAACACATATAGTAGGATTCCCGACCCACCTGTTACTTGCGCTACTCGCTTTGTTATGAACCTATCGAGACTGTATATTGGTCCATTCATTATCATATCTTGGCTTTCTTCTATATTTTTCACGCTATTTTCAACGGAAAGCAATCTTTGTGAATGCGAATGATGAGCCTTCGTGTGTTCTCTCATTTCTACTTTCATATCGCTAACATCATCTCTTACAAGGTCCAATCTCGCCATTACCGCTAATGTTGATTCATCCATGTTCCGCAAAATATATTAAATGATTTATCAAGACTCGTATTTAATTCTGTTTCTGTCTATTTGTTTCCGGAAATATTACAGGCTCGCAGTATAACGGTTTTTGTATTAGTTTTATTTCCTATAAGGTATTTAAGATTAGAACCTAAAAAAAACTCTTATAGTGATTAGAATTAATAAAAAAAACGATAGACTGCAAGCCTGTATTTTTTCCGGACATAATTGAATCCATTTTGAAAGAATGATTATAACACAGTAATGGTTAGGGTATTTTATGAGCCGAGTATATGACCTCATCAATGAACATCTGAAAGTTGCAAATACTTTTCCAAACTCCGCACAGTTTGCTAAGTATCTGCATGGTATTGACCCTTCGGTTAAATACCCAACATGGAAGAAGCGTGTTGAAAGGTATCAACATGAGTTTGGTGAAATTGACTTTTTGATAGAAGACCCATACGAAGAATTGCCCGATGAATGGGAAGGCACATGGCGTTCTCTTGCTATTGAGTTACACGCACGAAGGCCCGAAATAACAATGAAAGCATGGGAGATGAGAATACATGATGCTAAGGTTAAGGGCTTAATCAAAAAGAAGCAACGACCTAACTTCATCACTACTACTTTTGGTGGTGAGCCGACTCAAATAGCCGATGTATGGGATGCTATCGAAACCGCAACAGGCGAAAACATACGAAAGGCAGAAAATGCAAGATGGGCTGAAATAACATTTGAGGGCGGTAAGTATCTCGGTATCGCTCTTGCGAGCGACCAACATATCGGAAACAAATACACCGACCACGAGCGAATGCGTGAGGATGCTGAATTAGTTGCAAATACTCCTAACTGTTACGCTATACACGCTGGCGACTTCATAGACAACTTTGTAATAGACAAACCACGACCGAGTATGAAAGCAACAATTCCACCGAGCGTTCAATGGAAACTTTGCGACCACTACCTATCAATGTTTGAAGATAAGATTCTTGCAGTAGTTGCTGGTAATCACGACCTATGGACCAGCGGCATGACTGATTACGACCCACTAAGCCGCCAAGTGCTTGATAGAAACATTCTGTATCATCCCCATGAGTTAAACATTAGAATAATGAACGGTAAGATACCGTATAACTTTGCTATACGACATAAGCGCAGGGGTAACTCAAACATCAATCCTTCTCGTGTAGTTAAGAAGATGTGGGAGGATGGCGAGTCCGATTTTGATATAGGAGTAGTAGGTCATCACCATACACCCGTTATTGAAAACTTTACACGGCATGGTCTTGAGAGATGGGCGGTAAGGCCGGGAAGTTACAAAATCATAGATGGTTATTCCGAAATGATTGGTTTCCAAAAAGAACGAGCAACCTGCCCCTTAGTCATATTATCCCCCGATGCAAGACACATTCAAGTCTTTTCTGATTTGAGAGATGGGTTAGAGACCCTTCGTGTATTAAATGGTGAGTAATATGGTTGATGACTTTTTAATTTCTGAAACATGGACTTCCGATTGCGAAGAGTTTATAGTAGGCACTATGTTAGATAATACAGATAATTTAGTATTCTGTTTAGAGATAGACGATTATGAAATTGCAAGTATTATTCTCGATAGGTCAAATGTTGAATCTCTCGTTGATTTTCTCGCAGAATGGACCGGATTTCCTATGTTTGTAGGCGGCGACCCATTAGGTGTAACAGATGAAAGGAAATGACTTACTAACTAACTTTAATCTGCAAAGAAGCAGATACGACCATAAACACTTCTATGAATGGTTGGGTTACACATGGGGCAACCATATAGGAGAATGGTTTGACCTATTCAATGATAGACAGGGTAAAAGTGTGCATCGTGTTTTATTGATTGCACCACGAGACCATTCCAAATCCACCACGCTAAGAGTCAAGGCTTTACACAGTCTGCTATTTGAACGATGGCGTAACAAACCTTTTACTACATGGTTATTTTCCGCCAGCAAAGACTTAGCCGCTAATCGTCTTGAAGAAATCAAAGATGACCTAAAAAGGCATCCGGAGTTATCCCGAATGATTGATGAGTCTAAAAGTAACAAATGGAAGTTGCAACTAACCAATGGTTCATGGATTAAGGCATCGTCTGTTGGTTCTGCTATTCGTGGAGAACACCCCGCAAGAATCATTCTTGACGATGTGTTAGATGATGGCGGCGATAAAACCGATGATGATATTAGACAATGGTTTAGAAAAAAACTAACACCTATGCTTTCCCCCGAAACATCTATTTTTGTTGTTGGAACGCCACTTTCTCTTACAGACTTATACCACACAGAAATGCTTGAAAATGAAGCGTGGGCTTCATGGAAGAAAGGAAGCGTATTAAATTATGATGAATGGGCTAAGAACCCCGAAGAAATAGAGGCCATAGCGTTATGGCCGGAGTTTAGACCGATTAACTTCTTGCTTGAGCAAAGACAGGCTATGGGTGAATTAGCATTCTCTCAAGAGTATTTATGTCGTGTAGTTGATGATGCCTCCGCCGTATTTCCCCAACACCTTACAAGAAAACACTTAGGGATGGAATCTGTATTAGAGAAAGAAAAGTTACATGAAGGCAGATATGTTATTGGGTTTGACCCCTCGCATGGTATAGGTAAGGACTATTCTGTTATGGTTGTTATGAGACAAGATAAAGAAGGATTCTTGCATCTTGTTGATATATGGCGCAGAAATGATTTTGAGCCGAGCAAACAAGCACATGAAATAATTAGACTTTGCACTACTTACAAAAACCCTATCTTTGCGGCGGAGTCTGCTGGATTCCAAAGACTCTATCAGTCTTTGTTGCAAAACATGGGTGCGAATATTGACTACAGACCCAGCCCCGTATCAAACAGGGTTCTAAAGCAAGGTCTTCTAATGAGAATGCGAGCATGGTTTGAACAGGGTAAAATCGTATTCCCCTACGGAGACCATGAAACGAGAACAATAGTAAATGAATTGTTGCAAGAATTAGAAACTCACGCTTGGGATAGCGGAGTAATTGTTGATAAGGGAAGACATAACGATATAGTTATGGCTCTCGCACACGCAATAGACCAATTCCAAAACATTACTTCTTCCTCTAACACCCCTATGGTATCAGCGGGAGTATCACTTAATAGTTGGAAAGGAAAGGCTACGCCTCGTAATCCGACCACTAATGGTAAGTTTGTATCGTTCAGACCTTAGAATGCAAGGATAGCAACGATTGCATCATTGGAAGGGTCTCCGGAAAACACTACTGTTACGGTGTTTGCACCGGTGGCCTTTGCGGTCTTGATGGTTACATTGTTGCTTCCGTCATCCTTTAGGGTTGCGATAATCTTAGATGCAGTAGTTACACCGGCTACAGTTAGTGCTTCGGTAGCACTACCACCAGCGGTAGTTACTTCCACAGCATAGTCTGCTAATACATCAGTTACGGCTGAAGCGAGGTCTGTTGCTTCGACTTCTCCGTCTCTAATGTGGTGGCCCATTATTACATCTTGCAATTGTCGGTTCTTAGGCATAAATAAGACTAATTCCTTCTGTTTTATTAAGATTATCTAAGATTTATAAAATATATAGGTTTTTCTATAAAAAAATAAAAAAATTACGAGAGGGGGTTGGCGTGTAGCATGGGCCGCCAGCCCCGTCATTTTTGGCCTCAAAAAGTTGCAAATCTCAAAGCCCTAAAAGTTGCAAAAACGATGGACTGCGAGCCTATTTGCAAGAAGGAAACCTTTACTTTTCAGACCTTTAGTCGAGGTCATGGTGTCCTACCATAGAAACGAGCGTGAAGACCGAACCGAGAATGCGGAGAATGAAGACCCCTACGGGGTCTTCCCGTCAGAAAAAGAGGTGTGGATTGAGAGCAATTTTTCTTCCAATCTTCACTTCACTTTCTATCCAGCGTCAAAAATGGATGTTGGATTACCCACCGTTGAGAATCTATACTCCGAAGGAGTATATTCGCCGGAAATCCTATCCATGACCTCAGTAATTCCAGCCGATGTTGAGCCGGATGAGAAATTGAAGATATTTGCAACTGTCCGGAATATCAGCGGAGAATATGAGGTCTATTCAACATCAGCAATAGTGTCGCAGTCCTTCATTCTTGAGACCGAAATGGAGTTTATGGAATGGTCGGAATTAGATGGCTGGGAACATCACGAAATCAGCGAAACAGCGTCATTTTCAGCGGTTGAGTTGGTTGCTGAATTAGGGTTGCTAATGTTGGAGTTGGATGAGTAAAACAAAGCCGCAGTCAAGCGATTTTGATTTTTTTTTGGAGACTTAGTTAATAAAAACAGGAGGAAAAAGCATGAAGCAAAATGTGAATGATGATGCAGAAAGAACGACTGCACAGGATGCCGTAAGGCATCCTGTGTCTGAGGAGGATGTTCCTAAAAGGAACATCACCTTCGGAGATTTTCTGATGGAGGATGCTGAATCTTTGATTCAGCACTTGCTATCAGAAGGTGGGGCGACCATTGACCCAATCTCTATGGAGATTCGGAATTGGTCTCAAGGCTACGCAGTAGCCTTGAACACCGGACATGGTGAATATCCCTTTGATGGGGCTTCTTCCCTACGGGAAGTTTTCCTATCAAAATTGGATTCAGTAAGAACCGAAGCCGCCGAAAACAACCGATATATCGGTTGCTGGATTGAAGTTGATGACGAGAACAAAACTTCGTTTTGTTTTGAAACATCAGTTTTCGTCAATAACCAAACCAAAGCCATGAGACTCGGTGTAACCGAGTCTCAAAGAGCCATTTGGGATTTCAAGGAGTCGAGGGAGATATATCTCCCTACTTCTGAAATCAAGAGGTTGTGGATTATCGAGGTCTTAGAGAATCTAAGCCTTGACTTAGACGACATTGACTCCTATTTGGAGTCAGTAAAGGCTAAGGTTCAATTCAAAGAATTGAGGTCAAGGTTCTTTGATGCTCTATATCAAGGAGACATTAAGGAAAATATCTCCTCCTTAGAGGAGATAGCCGACTCAATGGAGGAAGAATATCTCGCTAAAGATTGGATAGGATTCCAAATGAAGGTTAGTCTTGAGACTATGCTGGATTTCACCAACTCTTCCGATTCGGATTTTAACTTCGTTAGGAAGGGAATTAACCGAGTTTATCGAGAGACCCAATATATCCTCGATTCGGGAAATTATTGAGGGTTCAATCGAAGATTGGAAATCGAATAAGGAGGTAAAATCAAGTTAGGGAAAAGTTGCAAATCCGGAGGGGGTCGGCAGTCTTCGACTGTTGGCCTCCTCCAACTCTTTTTTTGCTTATCAAACAGTAATCGGAGATTAAGTCAAGATAAGGCGAAGAATCTTCTGCAATTTTTTGGATTCAGCAGTTGGTTATGTAATAACCACCAAGCAAAATTGTCCGGCTAATATAGTCAATAGGTATCAACGAGTTGATACCGTAGTCCGGATATTAGGCCGATTCGGTCTTAGAAAATCAATCAACTCGCGCACCGGACTTCACGCAGGGAGAGTCATCAGAAGTCTCTTTGCGAAGTCCTTGATATGTGCCTCATATACGCCTCCAAATGACTGCCGATTTTTCGGAGGACTTGCGCGCAAATCCACGCGGATATAAGCAATAAATCGAAGATTTTTGCTTCATATCTTCAATAGGAGATTACACAGGCCTCCGTCTGTGTTGTGGATGGATTGTAAATCCAGCCACAATGTATCCGTATGTGATTTACCAAACAATACTACGGAGTATTGTTTGGAAAATTGCTGATAATTTTTGGGTATTCGGAAATAACAATTTGCAAGTCAAAACTCAGACGGTGTGCATTATGCGAAGTAAGAGTCTTAAGTAGGTGTGCCTCCGACAAGGGTGATGAGGTCGAGATTGACTGATTTAGGAGATGCCGGAATAATGAATGCCGTAGGAGTAGTAGTTGCCGCTTTACTACTCTTCGGAGTAGTGGTTAGCGGCTTTAGTGCGGAGATAAGCACAGTCCTCTCTATTGTAGGACTTGCAACTCTCTCCGTATCAAAGTCGTTTGCGATTACTGATAGCGAAATTAACGAAGTTAGGCGGCGAATCAAAAGATTGGGTGGAGCGAATATCTATCGAGCCAAAGGCCACCAAGATTCTGATTGCCCTTGTTGTGGCGAAGCCATGAAGGGAAGAGAAGTTGCAAACTTCCTAAGCAACGGTGATAGTGCTATCTTTGGAAACCGATACTCAAAGTGGCTTCACTTTGAATGTGGAATCCGAAATGGCTACGCCATCGGTGCTTATAGAAGCCATAAGGCTTCCAAAACTCCGTCAGAAGAAACAGGAAAGGTCATTTCATACCTTCACCTATACTTCGGATTAACTGAGTTGCTGGACTTCCTCAGTTTGGCTGATAGAGCCCATTCATGGAGTCAGCCAGCCTCTTCTGATGCGTTTTATTCAGCAGAAGCAAGGAGGGAAATGCAATCCTTCAATTCCAACTCGGTTATCTTAGCACAACCAAAGGTTGAGCCAACTCCTCAACCGAAGGTTGTTGAACCAAAGACCCAACCGAAGGTTGTAAAATCTACCACCGTAGGTGGTGCAGAAGGCCAACTTATCGAGTTGATTCAGAATATTGCTGGAAAAGCAATTGACGAGGAGACCGTAAGAAGGATTGCTCACGAAACCGCAAGCGGTGTAATCGAACAGTTTAGCAAGTCCTTCGCTCCGGTCAGAACCCTTGAAGTAATCAAGGGTCAGCAAATAGTTGCAAAATCCGGAAGTGTCTATCATCCTCACTTCCCTACTGCGTTAGGGATTATGACTGCTGGTCTTGCAACTCGTGGCTTCCCTAATCCGGTCTTGATGACCGGAGATGCTGGAACAGGCAAGTCTCATGCCGCTCAGATGTTCCATGCACTTCTTCAAGAAGTGGGTTTGCTATCTAAAGAACATGACTTCAAAGAGGTTATCTGCTTCGCAGATATGGAGAAAGGCGACTTGATTGGTCGAGTCAAATACTCCCTCAATTCAGACAACGAATGGAATATGAGCGGTCTGACTACTGTTCTAATCAATGGCGGCGTAGCCTTTGTTGATGAATTGGATAAAGCCGACCCAGCAGTTGCAACTTTGCTAAACGGAGTTTTAGCATCGAGACAACTTGTAAATCCGGTTACAGGCGAGGTCATTCCGGTTAGCAAGGATTGCTACATCGTGGCGGCGGCAAACACTACGGGATTTGCAAAATCCCCTCGATTTGCGGCGGCTCAAAAGCAAGACGCTTCGCTTCTTGACCGATTCGCTGGAGGCTTTGTCGCATTCGGTCATTCTAACCGAATCATGGCTCATATCTGCGGTCTTTCCAATGCTGGAAAGGTTGAGGCGGAAGAGAGCCCAGCAGGTGAGCCAGCAACTCCACAGGAAGTCTTCGACTCGTTCAATGAGTTGAAAGATTTGGCCGACTCTTCCCGAATGGGAATCCCAATGAGTTATAGAGCATTAGAAGTCGGTATGAGCCTTGCTCATTCCGGTTGGACAATGCCTTCAATCGTTGCTCGCTGGATTGTTCCTTTCAATGACGAGTCGAAGAGGCAAGTTGTTGCAAATCGTATCGGTGGTCTCAATTCATGGGAGGAATCGGCTTCGCTGATTCCAGCGGGTGTTGAGCCAATCACCACACCAATTGGAGGCGCGGTCTGAGTCGTAAGACTCGGACTCGCCCCCTCAATTTACAGGAGGTGAGACGAGAAATGCTGAACAATGATTCAACCGATGAAAACGGAGTCAGAACCGGATGGTTCAAGCACCAGCGAAGCCGGCCGATAGATTTCATCTATGCTCCAAGCCATTCAGCCATGATTCGTTCCATAGAATATGGAGAGAAGCATGAGAATATCGAAGATATTACAAATATGACTCGCTCCCAACTTGACTTCTATGGAAGAATTGCAAATCCAAAGGTCGTCAAAGACGAAGGCCGAGATGGAGTCGGACACGAGAGAGACGCTAAAGCCGTAAAGGAACACGAAGGAAAGATGCTCGATGCGCTTTCACAATTTCATTCTGAAATTATGGGAAGCATTCGATGCTGGACTGATGCTCCACGAGTAGTTAATGGAATCTCAATGGAACGCCTGTTCAATGGCGAGAGTCCATTCAGAAGCAAGAGGCGGGTTCGCATGAAGCAAGAAGTTGTAGCCCTCTTCGTGCCGACTAACTCTCTCGCCAATATTGACCCCGAAATCAATTCGATTCGTGCAAGTGCGGCTTTAGCCGCCGCTGAAATCCTTGAGGAGCAAGGATACATGGTCGAGATATATGCTTTAGCATATTCAGAAGATGTTGCATACAACGGCAACGGCTCAGTCGCAGTAACTCGCATCAAAGCGGCGGATGAGGTTTTCAACCTGTATCAAGCGGCTTCGGCCATGTCCTCATGGGTTTGGAGGAATGTTACCTTCTCCGCCCGTTCCTTAGCGGCAAGAAGGGCATCGAATGTATCATCCAGCGGTGCTGGAAGAACACTAAATCCGGACAAAGCGTTTTGTGAGACACTTGCAACTATTCTCGGTTGTGATGCTTTCAGCGCAGTCAATCACATACCACGAAACAATAATGTTCGGCAACAAGTGGAAAAGGCCGTTGATGCAGTAGTAACTGCAATCGAGGAGGTGATGGAACAATGTTAGGCGAAGACTTGCAAGAGTTTGTAACTCTCCCGACAGAAGCGGTGGTTGATGTTATCTCCACCCTTCTATCCGGAGATGAGAGCGAGCGTGAGGTTCATGCAAACGCTCTCCTCGCCTGTCTCCTTTACAACGAAGGAGTATCAGACAGACAGACAGTCGTAAGGCTGACCGAAGAAATCCTACACATGAGAGATGCGGCTATTCGTGGCGAGTCAATTGATGAGGCGGATATTGCAAATATCTCCCGCATAATCAAGGGAGGTGAGGAGGAATGAGCGAGGAAATCACTTGCGGTTGTTGCAAGTCTTTCCCGAAGGCGTGTGGCGAATGCGGAGCGAGACCCGCTCCCGTTGCTGGGCCGGATGCGGTTCATTCCGCCCTCAACCTTTGGCGCACCGAATTAAGACTTGCAAATAGTGGTCGGCTCAAACTCTTCACCCAATACCTATGCGACACTTGCTTTGAGCGCATTGTGTTTGATGAGTAGGTGTGATTCAGATGCACACCCACGAGAACGCCTTGCGTATGAGCAGACTCTCCGGCCAGCGCAAGCACCGAAAGGAGAACCGAGACGAGACAATTTTGACCCACGAAAAGGAGGTGTTGTCCGGCCTAATTTTGAGGGGTCGGGCGCACCACCCGCATACACACACCCCCCTACTCCCGCATGAGTTGTCCGTTTTCGGCGGATTACTTCATATACTGTGGAGGGAGACGAGATGGTGAGGACAATGACGAGCCCAACGATGGATGACCTAACGAACCGATTGAAGAAAGCGGTAGGCGTGGAGGAGGATTCTTCCCCTGCGTCTATCGAGCCCGTAGTGGAAGCGGGCAAGAGCCTACGCCGCATAAGGAGGGAGAAAGCCGAAGCCTACGATGAAATGGTTTTGCAAGTTGCCTCTCTCACGACTGCGTTAGGCAAGGCGCAGAATGGCCGCAGACTACTTGCACATCATGTTGAGGACTACTTTGAACAACTCGACAAAGTTGCAAATATGGCTGATGACGACCCCGACAAAGCGACTCAAGGTATGCGCTTACAGGCTATCCGCTCTCGTATGTTTGACTGCGTGGATGATACGCTGGGAGGTGAATGAATGAAGCCAGCAAATAACTATGGAAATGCAACTTTTCTGACGGATGAGGATGCCGATGTTGCGGCATTCATCCGCTCACACCCCGTCTTGCACGAGGCGATTGCCCTATGTGAGTCATACTTAGTGCAAAGAATGAATCCGAGAAAGCGCAAATATTTCCCCGCAGATGCAGTCGAAATCAGCAAGAGAAACTTCGTAAAGGAATGCAATTTGCAAGACTGTTTTGAGGACAGGAAATACTCAATCCATCCACACACAGGCAACCACAGAATCGAGTATGTGCCGAAGCAACCGTATGGTGCGGATTATGTGATATGCAGGGGCGATGATGATGTCTTCGCTCATGTGATGGATGAAATACGAGAGAGTCTTCACCATTTCGTGCCTTCTTTTGTTGCAAATTACACCGCCGTTGATGCAGAAGTCATCAAATTGTTGCAACCGCTCGGTCATGCAAACATAATCTATCAAATGCTCCAACACCCGCAAGAGCCCACGCTACGAAGACTCGTGGATGACGCTATCCAAACAGACGGTGCGGCGCATTTTCTTGCAACTTATGACGGTGAGGAAATCGAGATACCCACGAGCGGGGAGACCTACTACATTTACAGGAGGGATTGAACATGGATACATTATACGATTGGGCGGATGCAAACGGAAGGAGACCCGAAGAGGCGGGCTGGTATCAAACCCTGTGGGTATGTCGCACAGGCGAAAAGGAGGTGTTCTATACCCTCTATCAAGACCAAGTGTTCGTCAAACCACACCCATACAAAGCGGGTAAGTTTGCGGTATGGTGCAGAAGTAGTTTTGTTCAGAACCTTTCATACACACTAAACGAAGCAATTGCAAAAGCCGAAGACCTACGAGAGCGCACATTGGCTCGTGGATTTGCAAATGCTAACATACGCATCAAGTATTCCGAGACCCCACGAAAGAAGGTCGAGCCCTACTTCGACATTGGTTTGGGAGATGACTTCTATATGCACATGAATAACCGTCAGACTATGTGGTATGCACACCCTAACGAGGCGTTTTGGGATTATTGGAGAGAGAATAAGGCCGACCTAAAGGAGAACGGCATTTGGGTCTCTAAGTTAGACGGTCAATGGTTCGTATTCCGAAGAGTTGAGGAAGGCGAAGTCATGTGGTTGGATGATGACGGATATGATGTGAATGACCTTGATGTGGAGGTGAGCGCATGAGACTCCGATATAATTCAATTGACTTCGATGAAGAGGTGGATATTTTCTTCTCCTCGACATACACAGGCGACCCGCACGAGTTGAACGGACGTGATATTCTGTATTTAGTCAATCAGCAATTAACGCAAAGATACACCGACAAACCGCTCGATGCCCGATTTAGGGGAACGGCGGAGGAAATGAGACTTGCAAGAATGGTTAAGGAGAGGGCTGGTTTTGTGTATAACAAATACGGACTTTTGATTAGACCAGCGAGAGGTGAGGAGGAATGAACGAAGACATATTCGGATTTGCAACAGGCACGACAGACGGAAGCGGAGTCGTGGATATGGGGGATGGCGTATTCATCCCCACACGAGACTTTAAGACGGTGCGTTTGCCCGAACAACACGGAGGGCATTGGGTGGCCGTGATAGATTCAGCCGAGATAGGCACACCCACGCCTCATGGATGGAAGAGAGATGGAACGGTGTATTTGCTGGCCGCAGATGTGTCCGTCATCTCGTTAGACATAGGCACACAATCATGGGTGGCTACAAAACAGATAGAGTCCTTTTTTGCAAATGAGGAGGAATGAAAAATGAAAGAAACAGAAGACAAAGAAGTTATGATGAAAATACAGACGAGCGCACAACCCCCGTTGGCCGATGCCTTCACGACATGGATGCGTGAAGGTATATTGGCCGACAGGTTCAGCATACCTACGGGTGTTCAATTCGACCCCGAAGATATGAGAATCAGTATGCCCGCTGGCTTAGTATTCTTGCAAGATTGCTGGGCTAAGGCTTGCGTAGGTGCATTTATCGCTATGAACAACCCATTACCGAACCAAACAGGCGAAGATATGGTTAAAACCATGCGAGACACAGTTGCAAAAAGACTTGAACAACACATGGCCGTTGATGGAGATTTGTTCTTCCGATATAGTGCATGGGTTGATTTGCAACTTTACAACGGCGAGGATGAAGGAAATCCCGAAGAAGTGATGAAGAAGAATCTTAGCGCACTTGCAAAGTATTGTGCGGAAGCCGCCTATGATACTGCGACCGAGAATGCCGAGACATTACGAGACGACATTATGCTCAACCCACACATACGACAAACCCTACACGAGAGCGTGGCGAGGACAGAAGAGGCCTTGAACATGGGTGAAAGCGACTTGCAGAATATGCTAAAGGGAGAAGTTGCAACTGATGACGAAGAAGACTTTGACGAAGACTTCGTGGGAGAATGGGGGTGAGAGTATAGCCGTGAGCAACATACCCACCAGCGTTAGACGCAAGGGTCTCCGTGTGGTCGCTCGCTACGGAGGCGCAACCGCCACATACAGGGCTACCAGCACACGAGCCGCCCGTAGGCTTGCGGATAGGCTTAGGCGTGGATACTGCGAGAAGGTTGATTTTGAAGCCAATGTTCATATACCGACCAGCGAGGAGGAGTAGTTGATGACCGACACGACATGGCTACTGATACCAGCAGATATTGACCGAGATGTTAGCATCTTGCACGAGGGCAAGGATGCAGACGATATTACCCTTAAGCAGTTGCAAACTGCCGTAGGTGGGCTCATAGAATACGCCCACCACGAGTTAAACAGGAATAGTGAAATTATTGTGAATGAAGAGGGCTTGATGATGGGGCTACTTCCGAATGTGAGAGCAGTCGTTGCTTCTTGCATACAACAAATGCTTGTAGGTGATGCAGTCTTGCAAGTGCCTAAAACCGATGCACCCGCACATCTAAGGGCTATGGGTGAAATCACGGCGTTTGTGAGAAAAGAGTTGCAACAAATGGAGGAGGAATGAATATGATTGAACACCAAAAAGAAATTATTGATGCCTTATTCACAGGCATGGCGAGGGTTAGGAACATGATAAGCGCAAGTGGGAATGCCGTTCCGAATCAGTTTGAAATCTCCACCCAGCAAGGAGTTACAATCTTCCAATCGTATAATGCAATCGTGGCCGCTCGCTTGAGGCTGGGAGGACAGGCGGGAACGCAGGTCGTGCTATTCGACCCGTATTGGGATAACTACTCAACAACAACAAACCGCTATCTCTTGCAATTCTTGAACGAGGGCTCGATTAAAGATGTGCGCCGCAAGGTGAAAGACGGAGTATATGTCTTAGCCAGCGACCTAAAATTGAAGGAGGACTGAACATGGATACAGAACAAATGAAACAACGACTAACAGAACAATTGCAAAACAAACTCAACGGAGGGGAGGAGGCACTTCATCAAAGTCATGTCTTTACCTCCGCTCATGCAGGTGATGCTCGCCGCACACGCAAGCCGCCACGCATGAGTTTTACAAAACCCTCCCCTCCAACACCTCTCCCTACGGATGGCGATTTCTCGCTTATTGCAAATGAGAGAGGCTTCCCAATCCTCGACTTTGTAGTTGCTTGCAACTCGTGCGGGGCAAGTGCATGGGAGGCTTGCGACACAGGTATTTGTGTGCCTCGCAAGCAAGAATGGATTACGAGAGCAAATGCAAATCGTGATTCATACCATAAACTTGCAAATAATGCCGAGACATGGAGGGTGAGCGCATGAAGATGATTAACACGCTCAAGTTTAACGGACATACCCCTGCCGACACCTACGCATGGTCTTCGCTGAGACTAACAGGCACAGTAGGTCTGTCGCACAATGAGAAGGAAGAAGCCTCAAGGGGTCTAACGGGTTGCAAAATCAACTTCGACACGCCGGATATACGCTGGGGTGTGGAGGATATAGATGCCGCCCTCGCAAACCAATTACTCATAATGAGCGCACCCGACCTCTTAGAACAGGTCGAAAAGTTGCAACATAGAATCGGTGAAATCACCGACCTTTGTATGGAAGAAATCGAAAGAAAGGGAGCATACGATGCGCCACAAATCGCACTTGATATAATGGAGTTGATTGAATGAGCGACATAGCATTATGGAGCATAACATATATTGTTGATGGTAAATTATACACAACGAAAGATGATTACGACCATTCATGGCTTTGTGATATAGACATGGATGATTTAGTATTAGTGGAGGAGGGAGAGTAATGGGAAACAATTGGAATAGCAGACAACCAGCACGAGACAAACACGCCTTAGAGCGCATCAGAAAGCGTTACAACAGGTGGAAGGCCACATACGCAGATAAGAGCGGGAAGTGGAGCGAGGCGAAGGTTAGAGAATGGTTTGAGAGTAGGCCACGCACTATCGCCGCACGAGAGAAGGCGTTTGTGAAGGAGATGAAGGAATGAGCGAAGAATGTTGCAAATATTGCGGAGAGATAGCAGAAAACGAAGAGACAGTATGGGGATACCTATATTGGTGTGATAGTTGCGAGGATGCGGCGAGACAGGAAATCTATGACGGAGTTGCAAGAAGGATGGTGATTGAATGAGATTTTACACACTAAGAGAATTAACATGGCGAGGTTTTGACGAATGTATGGGTCAATCCGATATTCTTTGCCCCGAATGCAATTACCGACTCGACTTTCATTCACACTACCCAAAGCGAGGGCAGGTGTGGCTCACCTGTCCGTATCAAGATGGGTGCGAGTATGCACGAGGCGAGGGCAGGTTAGCCACCGAAGAAGACTTAGACGAAGGAACAGACATACAGATACAGGATTACAATTACACATGAGGTGATTTGATGGAAGGAGAAACGAAAGGAGAAATATTGCTACGGATAGAGCAAATACAGTTGAAACTCGCTTATATTGACGATGAAAGAGCGGGGTTGGAAGAAGACTTGCAAATGCTCGTGAAACAATACGAAGAGGTGATTGAATGAACATATTTGTGTTAGACGAAGACCCGATAAAGGCGGCTAAGATGTATTGCGATAAGCACATACCTAAGATGTGCGTTGAATTGTTGCAACAATTAGGAAGTGCGGCAATCAAGCATGGCGCACAACCCGAACAATTGCCTGTCGCCAAATCCACAGGCCAGCCGATACGAGGGGGTTATCACTTCCACCCTTGCACTATTTGGTGCGGCACAACGAGGGATAATTACCTATGGGCGGCACATCACGGTGCGGCTCTATGCGAAGAATACACAAAGCGATTCGGGAAGGAACATTACTGTGCTAACGGCATCGAGATATTGTATGGACTTGCACATCTAATTCCGGAGACATACATGGCTGATGATTCGGGAGGCGTGTATCAAGGCGTAGGGATACCCATAGAGAGAACGGGTATGACTCCGTTTGCTATGGCTATGCCCCATGAGTATAAACCGAGAGGACTTATGAGAGACCCTGTGTTGAATTGGGTTGGAGTCATCAAATCTCACGCAAGCGGGGATGAGGCCGTCAAAGCATACCGCCGCTACTATCATTCTAAGGCATTTGCAACATGGGAGAAGGGGCGACCTATGCCCGAATGGTTTGATGTAAAGTTGCAGGGATACTTGCAAGGGGTGAGCGAATGACCGTTGCTATCTGCCCTAAGTGTAAATATTCAATAGGATGGTGTGTCTCGCATGGTTGCCGAGAAAGAAAGGAGGACTGATTATGAAGTGTGTAATTTGTGATGGTGAAATTGAGAAGAAATATAGAACAAACGCTAATGGCGAGCGAGTCATGTATTGGGATAAGGGCGAGAACGCCCAGCCCGTAGCGGAAGGAAGTTGTTGCGAAACTTGCAATTGGACTGTTGTAATACCAGCGAGGTTGAGACTATGATATTTGACGCATTCAACGACATATACGAAGATTCGATGGAAGGAGTAATTGCTCTTTTGCAAATAGTGCTGGGGTGTGTGGGCGTAGTCCTGTGTGCCGTAGCGGGGGTGTTATTATGAGAAAAAACCGAACAACAACGATACAGATTGACGACAGACACAACACGAGAAAGGAAGAGATTGAATCACTAACCGATTTCTTGCAAGGAAGTTACTCGATGGTTAGAAGGGCGAATATGCGTATAGGCGTAGGTGGAAATGTATCCGCAGAAATAAGCATGAAAATGTGGGGGCTTCCGGACACCTTCTATTACATCATAAACATGGGCGGGGAAATAGACCAAAGAACAGAAGCACTATTCTTCATCCTATCCCGTTGTGATGATTTCTCGATAGACGAAGAAATAATACATGGAATTAAAAAGGTGCAAGTAAAGAGAGGGGAGGAAATGGAGAATGGCTCTAACGAAGAAGCATGAGCAAGCAGGGATACACACCTACAAATGCACAACCTGCCGCCGTGTGTTGAAGTCGAGAGGCCGAATGGGAAGAATAATAAACTGTGGCCGATGCAGTAGGATAAAGCGAGAACAGAAGAGGATGATACAATGAATGATAGACCAAAACCCGAAGATGTAAAGACGATAGAAGATGCGGCGAGTTTTGTCGCATGGTGCATAGGAAGCCAAATAACCATAGACGAAGAGTTAGGTTTGCAAGAAATACGAGGCGGCAAAATAGAGTATAACCAATTTGCAGAAGCGGTTATCATGCCGGACTATCTCGATGATTTCCAAAAGGTATGTGAAAAGGCATTTGCGGTTTTCGATGAAAACAATGTGAGCCTTACCTGTTTCCTTGCGGTCATACAACTTAGGAAGGGCGTATCTATGCTATGTGATGATTTAGGAACAACTAATTTCAACAACACCTATGGGTGGAGCGATGACGACTTTTATCCGAAAGGCCATAGTCCGAGAGACGGTATGTGTAACGAAGTAGGGCAAGCAGTCTCACGCATGGCTATGTCCGGTATAGAGGGCTTCGTCTTAGATGGGCGAGGCTTTGTAGGCATGGATATGGATGCAATAAGAACCGCTGGTAATGAGAGAGTCATAAGGATGGCTGATTTGTTGCTACGCCTTGATTTTGAAGTAGCAGATGAGCCTACGGGAATCCCCTTCAAGATGGGCGAGGGCGCACAAACAGTTGATGAAGCAGTTGATGAAATACTTGCAAATCACGAGCCTTTCCTCCACGATGATGAGGTGGGCGACATAGACAACGATGACGACTACGATGATACAAAGGTGGTGTGGTGATGATTAGTGTTGAGTTAATCCCCCGCAATAGTTGGGGAAGCAACCTACGCACCCTGCTACGCCCTGCGACATGGGATAGGCTACGCAAGGCTTGCTACGAGAAGGCAGGTCATGTATGTGAGATATGCGGGGATACGGGGCATTCGCAAGGCCGCAACCACGCAGTCGAGGCACATGAGAAGTGGGAGTATGATGATTTGCAAATGATTCAGCGATACAGGGGCTTGATTGCACTTTGCCCCCGCCACCACGAGGTAATGCACTTAGGCAGGGCATTAGCAACAGGAAGAGGTGGCCGAGCAATACAACTACTTGCAAAAACTAACAATTGGAGTATGGAAGAGGCGTTCCAACACGCCAACCACGCCATGATGTTACACGGAATACGCTCAATGCGGGGCGAATGGAAACTCGATTTGCAAGAATTATCTAACGATAAAGCATTAACAGATTGGGATAAAGAAAACAATAAGGAATGGATAAAATGAGAAGACAAATAGTGATAGAAAGAGGAATGGTGTATGGGGAGTTTGCAACTAATAGCGGCAACACCCTAATACGAGCAGACGATGTGAGCGCAGTTACGGCTCTCAACAACGGCGGGTGTGATATACACATGATTAGCGGAACGATATTCACGGTTGAATGCGCCCTATCAGATGTATTGCAAATGCTGGGGCTTGACGCTTGTAAAGTGTTTGAAGGAGATGAGTAAATGTCGAGGAGACAACGCACAGGTAATAGCATATTCCGCTACAAAGGCCATAAGGAGTTGATTCGGTGCGCCGAATACTTAGACGGAATGATAAGCGAGGCCACTACACACGAGTTGCTAAACAATGTCCGTTACCGCAACGGCAAACGCCTCAATCAATCCGCAAGGCACTTATCCGCCCGCTTGCAACGCCATAAGTCGTTCAAGGGAAGGAAAGACCCCAACAACATACATGGGGCTACGATTTGGAGTCTTGCAAATAGAGACATATTCGATGAGAAGCCGCCGACAGGAAAGGGTGATTGAATGAGCGACTACAAGGTGGAAATACTCGGCGGGGATGGAAAGGATTTGCTCATTAGCATAACATTTGATGACGGAGATATTTACGAAGGTTGGGTGGATAAACAATGATTAGCGAAGACGGCGAAGACATACATATCATTTGGTGTGTGGATGATGTTCATTTGCATATACCACGCCTAACGAGAGAGCAAGCAAAAGAGGTCTTGCACGAAGCATACCGTAAGCATGATGCGGAGTTAGGTATATCGTGGCTCACTTTTGAGATATTCGCAGAAATAATGTTCCCCGAAGGTGAGAAAGAATGAACGAATGGAAGAAGTTTGATTTTACAAAGAAAAAGGATGGCGGAATCATGCTAACACACAGGGGAACGGCGGAAACATGGTTGCATTTAGTGTTTGATGAAGAGACCGATGACTTGTATGTAATATTAGATTATTTCAGAACACCGAGAATGGTTGGCGAATATGAGCGATTGGATATTGCAAATAATCCTACACACCAGCACTTTTGCAACCAAATAGGTTTGTGGTTCATTCTGAATTGTATGCGCCGCTGGAAACACGCCCCCAACATTAGGTTGCAACTACTAAAGGCGATTGAAGATGAGCAAGACGGTCTAAGTGCCGCCCATTTCATCTATCTATACCTATTGGGGAGTAACCTTGAAAGCGAGTTTAGCGAGTATCATAGCAAAGTATATACGAATGCGGAAGATGAGTTGCTAAACATACCGGAAGGCATCAAGCCGCCGATAGACCCCAACGGAGTTACATTCTATGCCGACCCATACTTGCAAGGGTTATGAGGGTGAGATACCCGTTTTACACGCAAGAGAGGGATTCAGCGCAGTTGCAATTTGTGGATACAAATACCCTGTGCAAGCGCACCACGAAGACCCTCCCGTATTCCCCGAATACTTCATGGATGATGCGAACACGCACCTAAGACCGAGATGCAAGAAGTGTTTTGCAACTATTGATAAGGAAAGATAATCCAGCACAGTTTGCAGAAGGCTTGCGGGTCATCCTCCTCCTTAACATATTGTGTGTTGTTTTTCATTCCTCGTAAGCCGTCTGCACCTAACGCTTAATATGTCGGCGTAAGCGTGTATAGGGTATGAGGCATCCGGTGCTTATAGGCGGTAAGCATCTATTTGCAAAACCGGAAAGACACATCATCGTCAAAGATTTTCAAGCGTGGCGTTTAGTGCAAAGAGGAGAGAGAAAAAGGAGGCGTTTTAGCCCACAAATTGTTTTGCAAGTCGGCGGATACGAAATAGTTTTGCAAGGCTACAATGCGGTTTGGGATTTCCTCGATTGCTTGCATCAAGGCTTGAGAAGAACAGAATTGAACGCATTGATGAAAGGCTATGCCTTTGATGTGCAACAATTCACAGTCATAGAGGAGTTGCAATTCATCATAGAGGAAAGCAAGGTGGAATATGTTTGTTTTGATGTTGAAGAAAGCGGTTTTGCAAAGGCCAACCGAAGAAGAATCCTTTTGTTGCCTACAAAGAAGGGGGATATGGACTGTTCTCTAAAGTTTGTTGATGGAGAAAATGTGGTTTTTGCAATTCTCAAGAGCCCCAAAGAATCGCTGATATTGATTTTGGGCGAAGGCGGAGTAAGGCCACGAAAAGGCGTTATTGCAAGAAAGGAAGGAAGCGTTGCGGAGTTTATCGAAGAACACTATGATATGCCGTGTGAGGCGGTCGGAGACCACCAATTCAAACTAAATATGTTTGAAGAGGAAGTGGATGAGTTGGAATATTTACAATATATTCAATTGATTCAGCCCCTCGTAGGAAAAAATACAGGCTCGCAGTAAAGCGGTTTGTTGCAATAATTCTATTCCCTATGGGGCATTTACAGGAAACGGATTAAGAAAAATATCCCATAGTGAATAAAAAGAATTAACCAAAGAGATTACTGCGCCTTTGTATTCTTTCAGAAAGAATAGATTTGAGCCGGAAGTAATGCAGGTTTATAGGGATAAAGAAGGGCCTTAGTGGTATGGGAACACGAGGCGATAGAAACCAAACGGGGGCGTATCTTATGGATGCGGCCTATAAAATAATAGAAGAGAACGAGGGTGCTATGGGCGTTGCCGATTTGCACCAACTACTCTTAACGAGGAAGCCGGAAGGCGGGCGCACGAGAGATAAGGCTACGCAACTAAGCAAAAGCGATTTCATACAGAAGATGAGGGCTTCGCCCATACACACCTATACGGATGGTGTAGTTATGAATCGAGACTTAACCGAAGTTGCAAAAAGATGGATGGGCTTCACGCACCCATTACGACCACGAAACAAATTACCCACACTTATGTTGAGGGAGGTGGAAAGACTTGAGAGGGCCGGAAATAAAGAATGAGAGTATGATGGTTTGGTATGAACCTCCATCGGACAAACCAACTAAGGTGATTATCTATTCCCCTCAAGAGCCATGTCCTGTTCCGGCAATCATATTCGGAACAGTAGCCAATGAGGGAAGAAAGGTCGGAAATGTCTTCTCAAAATTACTCAATGTTAAACCGTTGCAACAGGCATTCAACGATGATGATTTGGTGAATATCTATGAGACTAAAGACTCCGATGCGGTGTTAATTTCTATCAACGGCCTTCATCAAATCAGCCACGAAAACTCTAATCATTGGTTGTTTGGTTATCCGATTGTTAGAGACGCATTGATTAGCACTTTAATTAGATATAGAAACATTACCGAAGTCGTATTTGCAACAACCGATATGTATTCCGATTTTAGGTGGAAGGAAGACGCATTCGCTGACGAGCCCGCTTGCCGTCTTTACGAGAGCGAGGAAATCCCCGAAGAATTAACTATCCCCATGTTCGTTTATGCGGGATTGTATATTTGCAAGGCATACGATTTGCGAAGCATGGTTATGTGCTTCTCCGCAAGCGTGGAAACGCCCCTAATTAAAGCGGCCTTTGCCGATGGTGTAGGGCTATTGCCCTTTATGAACCTCAAAATAAACTTAGATGATGCAAAAGAATTATATGATGAATGGGAGGCCGCAACTAAAGAGGCCGAAGGCGTGGTTGCTCAAATACTAAAACAGGCAAAAAACGACTACAAAGGCATAGCGTATGAGTAGGTGGAAAAATGGATATATTCGATGAGTTGCAAGATTTCTGCGATAAGAACCACTATGTTAATGTGCAAGACAAAGTGCCTATCTTTTTGTGTAGTATAGGAGCGCACATATTCAATACGATTAACAAATGTAGTCGGTGCGATTTCGACCCAGCGAATCCAATAGATGACTACTTCTCTATCCCCGATTGTCCGATGAGACACGACAACGACCCAATATACACGCCAATGTCGAGGCTCGCAGACACACGCATACACATACTCATGCGTGGGGCTAAGGGTTCGGGAAAGAATGTGTTGATTGATTTATTTCTTGCAGAAGGAACGGGTCTCCTTTGGAATCCCGATGGGTTCAACGGTGTCGGGTTTAGAACAATGATGGGCGCACAGTCCGTTACAGAAGCGGGTATGTTCGGGAGTATAAACGAAGACGGTTATGTTGGTGGTCGCCCACTTGCAAGAGAGATGTGTGGTGGCTTCTTAGGGTTTGAAGAGTTTTCATCAATCACGGATGCGACCCGAAAGGAACACAGTATGGATATGAAAAATCAAATGCTAACTTCCCTTGACTCCGGCAGGGTTCAGAAGGGGATGAGAAATGGATGGGTTAGATACAATACTCGTTACACAGTATGGGCTGGAACACAACCTGCTCGGTTTGAATTGGTCTCCGGACTTGACCGAAGGTTCTTCATCATTGATATTGAGATGAACAGGGGCTTAGAGTTGCAATACAAAAAGGCGCAGAACGCACAGGCACGAATGACTCCGGCGCAAAGGGCAGACTTAGCGGCGGCGGCTATTGAAATGCGCTCATGGTTCATTCGCCGTATGATGGATGCAACACTAACTCCCCCTCTCGGTGTGCAATTCACCGAAGAGTTTGAGGAATGGGTTTTGAGAGATACTGTTCGTTCCTTTGAGAGCGACCTATTCAGAAGACTTGCAATTGGTTATGCTATGATGCAACCGGATTACAAAGGTGGTGAAATACTTACAGTTGGCGTTGATGAAAGACTTGCAAGAATACTTGCTTCATCCTTGCAAATGCGAAGGAATGTTATGGATGCCGACCTTGCGCTGATTAAGACTACATATTGGAACGAGGATATGCCCCGTTCTAAGTTAGTTAAGGAAATCAGCAGGGCTATTACAAACGGCGATTATCAACAGGCTAAACGCTGGATTGAAGAGAATCTAATCGGTGAAGATTGGTATAAGGAATATGTGCCTCAAGTAGCGGGCAAGCGTGGGAGAAGAGGAGTCATGTGCCGTATAGGTATGCCGGATGGTGAAGATTAGTGGTTAAGCACCGGAGATTCATAGATGCCGTCTTCCACCACATACGGAAAAATGGTGCGAGACCCATAAATGGTATGCAAGTTGATATACAAATAAAAACACAACGAGGCAAGAAAAGAAGGTTCAGAAACCCACCCACTAAACAACAAATAGCGAGACTAATGACGGCAGACCCTCGTTTTTTGCAAATAAAAGAGAAGGGAAGTAATGTTTGTTTGTGGGGGATAAACGAAGAATATTTGCAAAAGGTTAAGAAAGAGGGAGAGGAGGCTTAAACATGGTCTATGAAATAGAGCAAGTATTGGATGCTCTCGATGTTTTTCAAGAGCATTTAGATGGTAATTTTGGTCTGTCCGATTTTAACCGAGAGGAAATAGTTGATGCGTTAGAAGACATACTAAACGCTATGCCCTGTGATTTTTGCAACTCCCCTTCGACAGATGAATTGATTGATAATGCGTATTACTGTGAGGACTGTCTTAGTAAAACACAGGAATGTTATGTGTGTGAGAGCGTTGTTATGCCGGAAGAATGTATCTTTGATACAGAAGCATTAGTTACAATTTGCATTACTTGCAAGGATGAAATAGACGCAGACCAGCATACATATTAGGTGTTATTGTGAAATCTAAGTGGCTTATCGAGCAACGAATAGAGGTCGAGGAAGACCCCATCGTTTTAGAAGCCCTCCGTTGGGTTTTGGAGAGCCCCGAATGTCCTCTTTGCAACCACCCTCAAAGGAAGGACTTTGAGTTTTTAGTTGCAAATGGAACACAATCCCCTCCCTTCCTTGAATCTAAACACGGCTGGCCGGATGGTATCGTGGAGGAACACATGAAGGAACATATTACCTACGATGCTAAGGAGGCTCAACAGATAGAGGAAGCAAGGTCGGAGGCTATCTCGACTTTGGATATGGCCGAAGATGTCTTTTCCCGCATCCAACAATGGCTGGATGAATGGGAGGAGTTGAAAGAGCAAGACGGCATATCGAGAGAATGGTTGTCCGAAGCCACTAAGTTAGTAGCCGCTGGTAATCAGTCGTTGAAGTTGATTGGAACGCTCAAGAAAGAAATAGGCGTTGATTCACAATTGATGCTTGCACACCAACAGGTGCAAGGGATACTCGGTGTGGTTGTTGATGTTTTGCAAGAACACCCACAGTTGATGAACACTATGGAGTTGAGGCTTGCGGCGTTGAAAGCACCCTCGACTATTGATGCTGAGTTTGAGGTGATTGAATGAGCGCAGGTGAGCCCGTAAAATGGAGGGTGCATTTCAATCAGTTAATTGCAAGACCCATCCCCAAATCAGAATATCCTAAACTCATTGATAAGATGCTCGATGACGGTTTGGTTTGCTTGCTCACACCCAACGGCTATCAATGGTATTCGGGGCGTTATCGGGTATCGGCAAACGCCGTGAGAGAAATGTGGAATCTGTCTGCTTCTCAATGGAGGAGATTCATGGAATGGGTTTATATCTATGACCCCTTCTCCATAACTCCGGAGGAGTATGCTGATGGCGAAGAAGTATCGGAGAGCGGCGGTGAAGAAAGCCGTTGAGAATTGGAAGAGAAGTGAATGGTTTTCAGCGAATGATATACTCGATTTCGCTTTGCAACAATCCACCCAACCCAAAGGCGGCTTTAGTGTCTATACTGTTTCAAGGTTTCTTTCGATGATGGAATACAAAGGGCAGATAACTTCTAAGAATGAGGGAGGCGTGAAGGTGTATAGGAGGAATGAGTCGTGGGATGCGTGATATTTACAAACGAGCCTTCTGACTATGAGAAGGGTGAAGTTGTTTATCTCGGCAGCAGAATTACCGAGCCGCCTGTTAGAGAAGGAGTTACCTATATTCTTGAGGGCAGTCTTACAAAAGAAGAAGCGGAGACGCTTGCTTCTTACATACCTTACAGAATGGTTGTTTGTTGCAAAACTAAGCCTCGTTTTGAAAGTAGCGAAGATGTATTGGTTGCATGGAAAGATAAACCGAAGACTAATCTCTATCGTTTGATTAGCGGTATTAAGAAATATCCACAAAGACTCTTCATCCACCAAAGACTTGCAACTGCACCCATCCCCTACTTGCTTTCAGCATTGAAAGGAGGCGTGGATAATATTCAATTTTGGAGATTACTTGCGGCATCTAACCTAACATTACCGGATACTTACACCCGTTCATTGTTCGCTTACGGTATAGATAGTGAGACGCACAACATACCTGTTGCAAAACTTGCAAAAGACGATGAGGTATTGCTCGATATGCGTTCATCGGATAAGCACATAGATACAATTTTGCAAAACGATGTTGCATTCGCAAACGAAGTTAGGGAGAAGGGAAGAGATATGATTCCTAAAGGAATGAAAAAGAATAAGGTTGTGGATAAATGGGTAATGTAGTATTGGCTATGTTTATTTTAGTAGGCTTTTGGGTTGCTTTGATGATTTGTTGGTATCTCACTATTCCCTTTTGGGTTGTCGTGAGGCATCAAGGGGCGGCGGAAAGACAGCAAGCACAGGCCGAGAAGGATTTAGCGTGGATGGCGGCCTTTCAAAACCAATAATATAACATAATAAAGTTGCAAAAACTAATGTCTGCAAACAACAGGCGGCTACGCCGTATGGTCGTGGATATTCTCTATGAAAAAGGCGCATTAACGAGAGTTGAAATTGCAAAAGAATTAGCGGATAAACGCTCTCTAAGAGAAGTGCCGAGCGATAATTCCCTTTCTTCCGTTCTTGCAAAAAATGTGCAAATAGAATGTGTTGGTTATGCGGTTGTTGAAAAGTTAAACGGTAGTAAAACAAAACACATGGTATTCGACATAAGGAGAGACCTTATCCAATCCGAAGAAGATATACCCCTTACGAGACCCGTCTCGTGCATGACGGGCGCAGAAAGAACACAGGCGCAACGATGTTCTCAATGTGGGAGGCAACGATTGATGCCCGATGGAGAAGAACCCTGCCTCCATTGTAGGAGGGGTTTATAGGGAAAACGAACCGCATTAGCCTTATGGAAAACACACGGATTATCGGTATATCGGGCTCGATGAGAAGCGGGAAAACAACTCTCGCACACAGATTAAGAGACCATATCCCTAAGAGTCAGATATTCTCCTTCGCAGATGAAGTTAGGAGAGAGGCGAGACAGGCTTTTTGTGATACTCCGGAAGCGAAAGCGGCATGGGATGAGATGCTTGCGAGCGACAAAGAAAAACTACGACCCGTTTTGCAAGCATGGGGTGCTTTGAAAAGAAAACTCTATGGTGCTGATTATTGGGTCAAAAAAACGCTGAAAGCAATAGAGCAATCGGCGTATGATTTTGCAATTATTGATGATGTGAGATATTTCAATGAGAAAAGGTATGTTGAGAATAGGGGTGTGTGCATACGCTTAGAAAGCGACAGGTATGACTTATTTGAACGAGGGGCTACTCTTGAAGCCCTTGCACATGAGAGCGAGAAGGACTTGAATTATACTCACTTCGACAGACACATAAATACTTCGGAGTTAAACGAGTATGATACTTTCATTGAGGCATTAGAGCGAATAAAGGGGGTATTTGATGGGCGGTTGGAATAATCTTTGGTGTGAAAAATACCGACCGGAAACGCTTGATGAAGTGGTCGGGCAAGACCTAATAGTAACGAGGCTAAAGAGACAACCGAAGATGGATTATTTATTCCATAGTGCGGAGGCTGGAACGGGAAAGACCAGCGTTGCAAGAGCCTTAGCGAGAGAGTTAGCATTTACAATTCACGAGTTTAACGCATCCACCAAAAACCAACGGGGCATAGAGTTTGTTGAAGAAGATGTAATACCATTAGTTGCAACTAATAATCCAGCCATGATTATTTTCCTCGATGAAGCCGACCAACTTACAAATGCGGCGCAATCGGCTCTAAAGGGGGTTATAGAGAATGCGAGTTGTATGTTCATTTTAACTTGCAACGACATTAACAAAATTAGCCAATGGTTGAAGTCGAGATGTGTCCTTATGGAGTTTGATACCATAGATGATGAGGCTATACTTGCAAGACTCACCTACATTATGAATAAAGAAGATAGGTGGGTGGATTATGTGCATTTGAATCGTATCATACACGCACATACGGGCGACCTCCGAAACTGCATCAATGCTTTGCAAGCCATAGCCTACATGAGCGAGGAAGATAGAGACAAATACACCAAGACTCTTTACTCCGAAGGCTTTGACTACGAAAGATTCCTCCGCATCTGCTTTAATGACCGTGATGTGGAAAGCGCAGTAGCCATGTTCGATGGGAGAAACCCTCGTCAGATAATTAGGCAAATATTTAATTTTGCAACTAATCACCCCTCCAATAAATCCGAAAGCGTAATGGCGGTGATAGAAGCGGCGATTGTATCCGAGCGCGATTTCATAAATGGGGTCATGCCGGAAGTAATTGTATGGAACTTCTGTCGTATTTTATGTTCGGGGTTTATAGGGAGGACAGATTTAGGACAGAATAACCCCAAAAGGTGAGAAAATGGATAACACAATGTTAGAAAGAATATCGAAGAATGTTGGTTGCTCGATTGAGCAACTGTCGAAAGAATTAGCAGAAGCACAGGCGACTCACAAAGAGAACCTAATTTCTGCTGGTAAAACTGAGTCAGATGCAGATACAATTTGTCTGCGTATGGCCGCAACTATGGTTAGAAAGAAGATGGCTTCGCTGGCCGCAAGCGGTTGCATCAATTATGAGGGCGCATTTGTGTCCGTTCCACGAGCAAAGGACTTTGCTGAATTATCATACAAAAAGATGGCTACGCAGTTAGAGACATTACCTGCAAGTGGTATCAATAACTTAGTCTCTCTCGGAAGTATCATGTTTTACGAGCCCAACGGTAACGGTGGATATACGAGACTTGCAAATCCGAGCCTTTTGAATAAGGCTTCGTTTGCCGAAGGCACACGAACAGATGATGTGGAAGTTTTGCCGAAGAATAGCATGGGTATCTCCGGTGGAAGGGCTTTCTCTCTCATTTGGAATAACACTATGCCCTCATACCCCAGCGGGGATGCAAACTTCCGCTACGGAGCGGCAAGACCTCTCAATGAGCCGGAAAGAACATCTTATTTCTATGGCCGCAAGGCTGGAACAGATGACGAATTGCAACTCGTTCAGATTGTTGCAAGTGGGAAGATGAGCAGGGCATCATACCCTACATTTACTGCTGGTTCTATCGCCGCTCGGCCTAATAGAGACGGAAGTAAATTGTATCTCAAAGACGGAGTTAGTGAGTTTGTAATTGATAACGAAGTTGAAAGTATATTCAATGGAGACCCTTCGACATGGGAAGTCGAAGGATTAGATATTACCCATGTTGCAACTCTTGCAGATATACCTACATTCCTTGAGGCTCTTGAGCCGAGTAGGAAGTGGGATGCTTTGGTTATCATGGACTTAGAAGTGATACACATTGACCCACGAGAGAGAGGCGGATTCGTCTTATCTCTCGGTGATTTGGACTACACTTCCCTATCAATGCCTATTGACCTATGGATTCCATCTTCTCAAGAAGACCTATTGGACTTCGGAGTAGGAAGTGTCCTAACGGTCGTTGGAAGCGCATGGGTCGGTAGGGATGGAGACTCCCGCCTAACACCTACGGGCTGGTTCGTTAAGGACTCTATCGCTACTGCGCCTGTCGAGCCGGACATGGATGAATCTTCCTTGATTGAGGGGTGGGGATGATGGGTTGGGGTCAAGCCCAACAATCCTCCGCCACACAATTACCAGCGGAAGAGACTCAATATGGGCGTGAGTATTACGCCAACCTTCTAACACAAAGGAGGGAACACCATTTCCCCATTAGGATTTCCGCAGTAGGCAAGGAGAATACTTGCAAAAGTAGTCTTCTAACTGAAATGGCTCTCGGTATAACCGATAAGGAAGTTGCAATTATTGATGTTGATAACTCAGCGGCACAGTCAATCCTCGTTAATTATCCCCATGAGATGCACAGAATTAGAATCATATCTGTCTTCGATGAATCGGATGCTTCATTATTCAATGAAGACAATACTACAAATTGGGTTGCTCTCGTTGAAAAGATGGCGTGGTATATCCGCCTTATCGGTGAAGAAGTTGCAAATGGTAACATTGGTGCAGTAATTCTTGATGGATGCTCGACATTCCTAAAGTGGTGCGAGTTTAGTATGACGGAAGTTTTGCTAAAGCGGGGCATCATCAAGGAAGAAGGCGAGAGATTCAATCAAGCCGAATGGCGAGTTAGAAATCAATTGTATAGAGATGTAATCAATAGAGCGCATCAGTTGCAAGTGCCGTTTGTAGGCTACACTTTCCACCTAAAAGATGTAAAGGAATGGATGGATGTTGGCGGCGGTCAGAAGGGTCTAATGAAGGTCGGAGAAACGCCGGAATGGGAGGCTGGAACAAAGAGGCTCTTCTCTCAGCAGATTTGGCTAACTCGCTTTAGTAAAGAGGGAGACATAGCCGCTGGTGTGGCCGCAGATAATACCCTTGAGGACAATGAATGGGTCGTGAGAGCCACCATTAACGAAATGAAGGGTATGAATCAAGAACACTTAGGCACTACACATGATGTGTTAAAGGTCAGCAACGGTAACGCAGAATGGTTTGGGTTGCCCTTCTTGAAGTGGGGTGAATCGAATGGGGAAGAGGGGGAAACGCCGCAACCACTTCGTCAAGAAGTGGATAATTGAGGTCTTGCAAGAAAGCAAGACTCCAATGACGGCTAACTCCATTGTCTCGGCCATCAAAGAGATGCGCCGCAAGGTATCCCCCTGCGAGCCCCGTATTTCTTCCGTGAGGATTTGCAAAGTCGCTCATGGTATGCCGGAGATTAGGAGAGAATACGATAACAAACAACAATGTTTTATGTATTGGGTTTATACGGAAAAGGAGGGTGTGAATATACATGATAATCAAGAGAGCAGATTTGATAAGCCTATTGAAAGCCAATAAGAGAGAAGCATACATCGGCAAGAAGAAGACCGCACAATGCGAGACCTGTATAATTGTCTCGATGGATAGCGATAAGGTGGTAACTTATAACATCGTAAAGGATGGAGTTACAACTCTTCACAGATTAACGATACCTGTTATATCCTCGTCTGTCGGACTGTTTGCTATTGCAGACATAGATGCGGTGATTGGTGCTTTGAAATACCACAGTTGCCCTGTAACTCTTAGCACAGATAGTGATGCTACAAAGTTGCAAATAAAGAGCAAGGGCAAACAAACGACTTTACTTTCTTCACCAAACGCATTTGCATATACGGGTGCAAGAGTTACGATAAAGGCTCAATTAAACAAAGCGAGCGAGATTATGGAAAGAATAAATCTCTCACCTACTGTGCCTTCATACACCACAATAAAGGGAGAAGAATATTCCCCCGAATTAGTATTTACTTGCAAAACAGAACATTTGCAAAACGGTTTGGAGGCCAACACCATGAACAATCAAAACTTGCCCCATGTTAAGTTGGTCGGTAAAAAGGATGGTATGTATATTAGTGCTGGTGATTTTCTCAAAGGAAAGACTGAAACCAAAATACACCAAAAAAATTACTTGCAAATCTTAGATTCCGACTATGAGTTTGGTGGTGGTTTGGAGAACATTGACTTATTGCGATATTTTGGCTCGGAAACTATTGTGAGTATATTCGATTTCCACGATATTAACGGCATGGTCGTCTTCGGGTTTAGAAGCAAGGAATGTGATGATAACTTCGTTATCGTGCTGGGTAAAAGGGTGGAGCAAGATGTTAGTTGATTGTTCCTGTGGGTGCAGATTCAGCGCAAACTTGCAACCGAATACTACTGCTACTTATGTTTGCCCCGAATGCAACAAACACTACGGGATTAGCGTTATGGTCTATGCTAAGTTGCCGGAAGGTATGTTCAAGGACAAACTATGGTTAGAGGAAGCATATTGTATAGAAGGGAAGACTATGGAAGAAATAGCGACCGAATGTGGAGTAACTGCTATGACTATCAACAATTGGCTTAAACGCCATAATATACCTACGAGAGACAGGGGAAGGAGATGATTGTTACTCGGAGGGGGCGGAATGGAATCATCGTGCGAAGGCGTGATGAAAACCGCAATAGAATAGAGGAGACTTACAAAAGCAATCCTTTCTTTTTTGTTGCAACCGAAGACTACGCTCCTCATATTTGCAACTCGGCAATAAATGCCGAACACGGATTCAAAGGTGTTTATGGCGAAGAATTGACTAAGGTAACAGTCAGCGCACCCGAAAATATCCGAGACTTTAGGAGCGATAACCCCTCCTTGCGAACATGGGAGGCGAATATCCCATTTGTAAATAGGGTGCTGGCCGAAGAGAAAATAATGCCTCCGAATTACGAACACCGAACATGGTATCTCGATTGCGAATGGTCTATCAACACCGGAAAACTAACAATAATGGTGGTCTATGATACCTATACTAAAGAACACTTTATTTTCTTCACGCATCCGGACTACAAAGCCGGATTTCATTCACAATTCCCCCTAAAGAATCATCCCGATGGTTTAGATTTGTTGCAATTAGATAAACCAGCATTAGCATTTAGTAGCGAAAAGGAAATGCTATCGGCTTTTGCAAAACTTTTACACCAACACGACCCCGATATAATTACCGGATGGAATGTGGTAAATGCCGACATAAAGAAGATTGTTGAGCGGATGAATGATAACGGCCTTGACCCTAAGACTCTATCACCCTTGAATAAAATAGTGTATTCCTTTACTGATTGGAGGCAACCGATTATAGGTGTGAATGTTATTGATTTGATGGTCGCCTTTACTCATCTTTGGATTATTAAGAACGGGCAACTTCCCGATAAATCACTTGCAACTGTCTCATCCGAAGTCTTAGGGGAAACAAAAGTTGAGTTGCAAGACGGGCATGATACATACTACACCGACTTTGGAACATATCTTGCATACGCAATAAAAGATGTTGATTTGTTGCCTAAACTTAACTCGGTGAATAACGCTATCGAGCATTACACGGCTATACAACATATTGTAGGGTGTGATATTGCAACTACTCCTCACATAACTAAGTTGCTAACTGTTCTTGCTTTGAGGGATGAGGAGTTTAATTTGCAAATACCTACTAAGCCGCAATTCACCTACGAAGATTATCAAGGTGCTGAAATAACCGCCGTTCAAAAGGCGGGTATCTTTGATAATGTCGCTATTCTCGACATAAAGGCCATGTATCATTCTAATGTGGCTCTTCACAATATAGGCCACGAAACTTTATCCGAAGACGGGGTGGATTGTGGGAACGGCACTAAGTTTTTGCAAGGAAAGCCGAGCCTCCTTTTGCGTCAGATGGATAACATGACTAATTTACGAGAGGAATACAAATCGAAAATGAGAGCGGCTACTACTGATGAGGAAAGGAAGAGATACGATGCTTTGCAATTCGCTACTAAGTCTATGGTTGCTTCTTTGTATGGAGCGGCTGGCGATTCTAAGTATGGTCTTTATCACCCCGCAGTAGCGGCGGCAATAACATTTACATCTCGTGAAACACTTGCAAGACTAAGAAAAGAATGCGAGAAAAGAGGTCATAATGTCCTGTATTCTCACACCGATTCCGCTTTCGTTCAAACTGATTCCCCCGAACAGACTATACAATTGGTGAGCGAAATAAATGAATCCATGTCTCCCATAGTAACTGAGTTTGAGAGGTGGTGTGATAGTATGTTGCTCAAAGCAAAAAACAGATATGCTGCTTCTGTCGTTTGGACTGATGGTCGCACACATGAGCCAATCGAATACTACAAAGGAATAGAGTTGAAACAGAAAAGAATGTTCCCTGTTATGAAAGAGGCTATGGCTCTCGTGATATTCGGTTTGTTGCAAAAGAAAAGCGAAGAGGAAATCACAACGAGTCTCGTGGAATTAGTAACTTCTATTGTGTCCGGAGAAGTGGCCTTTGAACGACTGTGTATGAAGGGCAAGTTGGAAAGAAACTTGCAAGATTATTCGGTGCTTAGTGGCGCATCCGCTGGTGCTTCGTGGGCTAATGATTATTTGGCGAAGGGATATAGGAAGGGCTCAAGATTTCTTGTAACTCTTGACGAAAACGGTAAGTATATTGCTTGTGATTCCGAAGAAGACTTGCAAGGAGTTGCAAAAGTTGGATATAGGGAAATAACAAACCGATTCATTGTAAAGAAAGTAGCGGATTATTACAAAATCATGGATTGGGATATACAACCAATAGAAAACGCCCTAAATGGTATTGATGAGTATGTTTGGTTGTGAAAAGGTATATTAGACAATGTTAGTTGGTGAGAAGTATGAGCGATAAAATAGGTGTCGAAGAAGGATTAGAGATGCTATCGCAACAGGTGGCGCAACTATCTCATGTTGTAGCGGGTATCATTCAAGAAATGAAAACGCTAACCGACCTTTCTTTAGCGGATATGAAAGAGAGAGAGAAGTTATTGCCTAAACATTGTGATGATTGCGATTTAACCACTTTTGTTCCTAACATAGAGGGTGTCGAAACCGATGATTGTTGCAACCAATGTCTAAAGCCATTCGATGAAGAACAGACCACCCTTAAATCTTTTGAAGAAGAGTAGTGATTCCTATGTGTGATTGCGTAATCCACCCCGTAACGGGCGTATGTATGAAATGCGCCGATGGGGAGACATTGAGGCGTTTGTCTTCCTATGACCCAACCGAAGAGGGTAAGGTGCTTAGAGTCTCTAAATCGTCTTATATGGGGTATTTATACTGCCCTCGCCAATACTTCATGGATAGAGTTTTGTTGAAGGACATAAAGAAGCCCGAAACGACCGCTATGAGAAGAGGAACGGAAGTGCATGATGCCCTCGATGAGTTTTATGATAGGTGGGATGGTGAGCAAACGCTTTATCCTATGTTTGAACAGGAAGGAAGCGTGTATCAGATAATGGCCGAATTAGAGCAACAAAGGCTTGATAATTGGGGTGTCGAGTATTTTGCGCCCTACGAACACGAGGATTTGAGAACCTACTATCACGAGGAATACGACATAGTAATCGTTGGAAAAATAGATGGGGTGCTTATTGCGCCCGATGATGAATATGCTATACTTGAGTTGAAAACAGGCACTACTAACGCCAATAAGATAACTAAAACGAGAAAGGAGTTGGCGTTTTACCACATGGTCTTGCAAGACATGGATGATATAGATGCTACTAAGTTTGTTTATGTGTTACCGGATGCGGATAACTTCTCTTTTGCAAACAAACTCTTGCAACAAAGGAATAAAACCGTATGGGTTGGCGAAAACGGCGGTATGACTGTGATAGAAAAGGTCAATAAAAGAACCCTTAACGCATTTAGAGAGTCGTTCAACAAGTTTTTGCAACAGATAAGGAATGAGGAATGGAATATGAATTGGGATGATTGGAGATGCCCTCAATGGTGCGCTTATAGTATGGCGTGTGAGGAAGAAATAACAGGAGTTACATTTACATGAAAGTTGTTTGTCCGGAATGCGATAGTGATACTTTTTCCAATGTGGAAACCTTCGTGCAAGTAACCGGAAGCGTTGATGTTCCTACTGTCGAAGTAGTTACTGCTTCTTGCCTCATTTGCGGATACAAAGGCGAAATAGCAAGGAGAGTTGTTTGATGGATTTAATCTCCTTCCCCCGACAAATGGGGCTTAGAAGGGCTATTTGCAACACACCTAATGACTTGCAAAATTACCTAAACAGATTAAACAATCTATCGTCTGTGTATATTAGTTTGTATTCTTTTGATGAAATTAACAATGGAAGAGTTGATTATGATACGGCAGTTATGGATAGAGCATGGTGGGATTTCGATGCTACGGAAGAACACACTATGGATGAAGTAAAGCAAGATGTTGCAACTCTTATCAACCGTCTCGATGGTGATGTTCGTTTAGTTGCAACAGGGAGAGGATTCCATATCCACCAACTCTTTCAGAAACCTGTAAGGGGAAGAGATTGGGCTTATAGACTTGATACCTACGAGAAGGCTATGGCTAAGGGTCTATCCTCTCTCGATGGTGTGGGTTATCCGGAGAAACTAACTCGTGTGCCTAATACCTACAACCCAAAGAGGAAGAAAAGATGTGTGGTTTTACCTGCAAGATTATTTGCAAGCGACCCTCTCGGATTCAAAATCCCTAAGCAGAACGAACACCCCCAACTATGCCCGTTCTTTGGCGAGTTGAACGGTGAAGTTTTGTTTGATTTGATTTCATGGTGGAATGAAAACGGAAGGAAGGAAGAAACGAAGGAGAGAACGCTCACAAAGATGCCTATTAACGCCGTTACTGCGTCTTCCACCGTTCCCCTGCCCCCCTGCCTACAAAGAGCAATAAGCGTCTCTAATCCCCCTCATCATGTTAGAGTAGCCCTTGCTCAATTTATGTCGGCTGGTCTGCGTTGGTATTCTCATCCTCAAGACCTATCATCCGAAGAGTTGCATAGGATAGAGGATGAGATATGCTCATTCATAGGTAAGTTAGGTTGGTCGGATTACAACCCACAAACCACCCGAAAAGCAGTTAAGTCATTGATGATGTATGAACGATACCCTTCTCCTATTTGGTTCAAAAAGAACAATCTTTGTGATGGTGTGGGGTGCTGGTATTGCAGGTGATTGAATGGGTAAGTGTCCGGTTTGTTTTAGTGAAAGAGGCTTTATTGAATTACATGGTTCTTCGGTTTGTTTGAATTGTAAGAACAAAATCGCTTCGTGTTGCGGAGATGAAGGATGCGTAATATGAGAACTCTTCATAATACCGTCTTTACAATTTGCAACTAATGGTGGTCTATGCTGATGACCGAGAAAGTGCTTCGGTTTTGCAAAGTCTGATTGCTCGCATGGGTGATGCTGACTTAGAAGATGACGGGCTCGTAAAGGTAAGGAGACTAACCACCGGAGATTATGTTCTCGGTTCATGGGGCATAGAGGCTAAAGAGATAAATGATTTTTACCGCTCGATAACAGGTAAGGGGAGGGGAAAGAGGACATTGAATCACCAACTTTCTGACTTATGCGAGGCTTATGAATACCCCATAATAGCCGTATATGGTGGAAAGTTGAAGCCGTATTTTAGGAAAAGAGTTGCAAAAAGAGTAGTTGCTCAAGAGATAATAAAGATGCAACAAACCATGAAAAGTTACAAAATGATGATTTACCACCGATTCCCCAAGATTAGATTCATAGAGTTTGCAACTATGGAAGACTTTGTTGAATGGCTAAGTATCTCACACACACAAATGCAAATCTCCAATGCTTTATCCGCACCTAAGAAGGCAAGGCGTGGGAAGTCCGGTCATGCAGACCCTCGTATAGCCGCTTTGACGGGAATAGCAGGGGTTACGGAAGACATGGCTAAGGCCATTTTAAGCCATTTCGGAGGCTTCAAAGCCCTCCTCCTCACCCGAACCAATAGAAAGGCTCTAACGGCGGTTAGAGGGGTAAATACGCCTATTGCTGATAGGATATTGGCCTTAAGAAGACCCTACGATGAGTAAGGCTTGAAAGTCTTTGCTTGACTCGGATTTGTAGTCGTGTGTCTTCTCGTTGATAGCCTCACAGTATGTATTCTTAGGGCGTTGTAAGTCGCATTATCGCTTCCTGTGTTCGGTGTTCTTGAAAGAGTTACCTTGAGAGAAGAACCCGCATTTGCACCTTTTATCTTTCCGGAATACAATATGTATTCACTTCTATTTGTGTCTGAGTAAGAGACTGATGTTGTTCTTGTCGCACTAACGCCGCTATCTAAAGATTCGACTTTAGTTGTAACTACTGCCGTTGAGTTTGACGAATCACCATCAAGGCTGGCTTTTGCAAGTAATTCTATGTGAGAGTCTGCGCTATCGGAGGGGATTCTAACGATGAAAGATTGTTCGTGTTTTACTCCGGTCGCCGCAAGTCCTTCTGCGTTGCAATATGTTCCGTTGAGAACGAAGCCATCCGAACCAACAACACCCCCGCTTCCGTCTGTTATTGCATCGAAGCCATCAATTGAAAGGTTGGCCGATGCCGACACACCTACTCTTTTCACCCCCAATATACCGTGTTCTCCCTCCGGAGAAGTGGTTTCGGCTGGTGTTTCATTTACACCCTTCATCATTTGAGTTACCGTTGTTGAAAAGGTGTTAATGTTTTGGCCGTCTGTGGTTGAGCCCCCTTCTGTATTTATTCCCTGTGTTTGGTTGAAATTACCTAACCACAAACCTTCTTGCATAAATTGTTGTGATGCCTCTTGTGTTACACCGCCCGTAGCACTTGTGTTCTGAAAGACATTTGCAAGAGTCTTTTTATATCTTGATTCGTTTCTTTCTAAGGAAAGAGACACGATTTCATGGTCTCTCTCTTTCTGACTCCAACTGACTGATTGTATAACCATACTTTGAGAAGACAAATCAATGTGGGTATCGGTTATTGTGCAATAGGTCGAAGGAACATACTTAATATCATCAACAATAAAAAGGCGTGGAGCATACCAAGCATTTCTATCTTCGGACATACCGCCATACTCCGCAAACTCTCTAAACCCTAACGGGAAAATAGAATCGCTATCGGTTGATGCAAATGCTGAAAGGCCCGGAATATTGTTAGCATTTTTTACTTTATTATTGCATCTTTGTCTTATTACATCTCGCAAATAATCTGTATTAACTGATATAACTAATTTAGAACCAGCAGGTGCGCCCCAACTTGTAGGGAAATCCATTTCATAAAACCCATTACCATATACTTCTATTTCTGATGAACCATTAGTGTTTAGTGTTTCAGTAAATTGTGCTGGAGAGCCTGTATTTGCAAAATCATAATCTAATAGATGGATTTTGAATCTTGCGTCATCGGCGGTGCTACCTCCCGATATACTAATTCCTACTCTTAATTCGTGGTTTTCGTCATTTATTTTAGGCACAGAAGGAGGCACACTTACTACTTGTAAAGCATGAGATATGCTTTTTGCACCATAGGTATTGTATGCTTTATCGGCATCGGCTAATGAAACATAAGCATAGGATTTAGTGGTTGTTCCCGAAGACGGTAATTCCGAGTAATCTATTTTAACTGTTATTTTATTTGGTCCGGATGCAATTTCATAATATCCGTCTGATGTTATTACTTGTGAAACTACGGTGCTACCAAACGCAATAGACCAATTTAGAGTATTAGACGATGAAGCCCAAGAAATAGGCGACTCGACACCATTTGCTTGAACGCTCGATACTACGGATACAACTTCAAGACCCGGCATAGCAGATGAAGGATAGTTACCTGTTCCATCAATCATCGGAACTAAAGTGAAGTCATTTGTAACTTCTGTGCTATTTGTATTTCCATCTAAAGCATTCGCAATCCCTGTAAATGGTATTCCTCCATATAACGAAGTCCAAGAAGAACCAAACTTTTCACTACCTGTTTCGTATAAACCTACAATAGCGGCATCTCCAATATATCCGTATCTTGCGTTACTTAACATTACATTGTTTTCTCCGCTTTCTCTATTTAATTTAACACTAACAGACATACTTGAAGTTTTTACTTTATGGTATTCTCTTTTTGCTAATGCTTCTGCTTCTTGTTTGTTTCTTACAGAAGACAAATCTAAAACTTTCCATCTTGCTTCTGTTCCTGTTGATGGTTTAGGGTAATCAACAAATGATTGACCGCCATTGTAAAAGGCTCTAATATTTGTAATAATTGAACTGCTATCAACACTTAATCCACTATTTACCATATTATTTCTTGTAAAAGTAAATCCGGAATTATATGAGGGTCTGTAATCAAACCTTCCGTCTCTTCCCACTACACGAGAAAATACTATATTTGTTCCATCCGACCCTTCTCCGCTTGTATTTACTATATCCCGAATACTTGTTGCAAATGTCTTTTCTCTTAAATCTGTTATAGCACCGAAGTTTTCTGTATCACCGGAACTATATGCAATTCTTGTAGTAGTCATATTTCTTGTTAGTGGAACATTGTTAATATCTTGTATAGATGATAAAGTGGAGTTATTAGTCCAATTATTGATTATGGCTATATTTTGCAACATTCTTATTTTATCACTATCATAATATGTTCCTCCGTTTTTGAACTCAATATAACCATCAACATTCATTAGTATTCTAAATCCATATAGTGCGGCTGGTGTGTTATACACAACAATTTCGTCATATCCATTTTCATTTAGCGTTTGACCGTCTCCTAATTCTCTTTTAAGGGCAATATCCATTCTTGACCCGCTCGACCATAATGCGGAGTCTTCATCTAACGAAGTAATAATTGCTTGAGGGTCAATTGCAGTAAGGTTTGGGTCATTGATATAAACATTATTTAGTGTGTTACCGGTTACGGTATTCCACCTAAGACCAAACAAATACTTTTCACTATCTTTTCCTGTTCCTTTAGTTGCAAGTATTATTCCGTATCCGTCTGTTGCCCCGAAATCAAAGTTAGTAGCGTCATCTAATTCTAATGTATCATCCCCAAAACCTATATCGTTAATAGGCGTTGCGGCATCATTGATAAACTTAAGTTGGTTTTCGTGATTTGCAAAATTAGTAGTTGTTGTTCCATCAACACTTGTTCCGCTATTTTTGTAATTCGATACTGCTTTTTTGTAATACGCATCTAACAAATAAGGTGTTCCGGCAATAGGTATATCGTAGTCGTCAAAGTGAGCCATACCTCCGGTTGTATATCCGGGCCTTCCTCCGCTCGATTCAGTATTCATATTAAAAAATCTGCTTGAGTCAATAATTAAAAACGCACCACCTTTACTTTCCCAATTTTCGTAGGGGTTAAACGGAACGCTACCCGGAAAATCTTTCAATTTGTAACTATTAGACCCAAGCGCAGACCATGCCGAACCGGAGTAAGGTTCAACCTCCGCATCCACATTCCATATATCAATATCTTCCCCTATTTTTAATGAAGCAAATGGTGAGTTTTCTCCGTTTGTTTCAAATTGGTCTGCAAAAATCATATCAACATTATAGTTTTCTTTAGTCGGTAAAACTAAACCAAAGTCCTTTTTTGTGGTGGAATTGTTAGCGTCTGCGTTACCATCATTTCTCATGTCGGACCATAATAACCAAATGTGTTTGTATCCATTTGATTCGTCTATTTTCCTAAACCTATACAAAAAGTCTCCAGCAGTCCATGCTCGCCTTTGACCCTTTATGTTTTGAATAGTAAATGAACCGTAATGCACTTGTCCTGTTGCGCCTGTTGTTTTTGTTGCAACATTATTTGAAGCAAGACTAATAACCGGACTACTTTTTCTAATAACAACTTCTTGTGTTCTTGTAAGTCCTCCTAAAGCATTTGTGTTTTGCACATTTTGATAGGTCCAAAGTCGAGGGTAAAAATCATCGGGGTCATTAAACCAAGATAAATTAGTTGTAACTAATCCGGCGTTTTCCTTTTTAGGTGTAAATGTGTCTATTTTAATTGCAACATATTTTGTAACTCCTCCTGTCTGTGAGTATATGCCTGTTACTTGATGCACACCATTTAACTCATAATCAGCAAATCCACTATGAACTACTATATCCCATTGTGATAAACTTTCATTGGATACTTGAAATCCATTATACCAACTTTGCCCGTCAATAGTTACTGCTGAACCGGAATTGAGTTGTATGTATGTTAAAGCGGCTTCGGATGGAGCGGTGCAACCATCGAATAGTAAAGTATTTCTTTCATTTGTAACAGGGTCTATAACATCTATAATTCCGTCTTTCCCTAATGCTTCTTTGTAATACCATATAGCGGGGTCATCACAGGTAACGCTTGTTGCAGTAGTGCTAATAGAAGATATACCGGTAAATGTAGCAGTATCTTGTGAATAACTTGAAGCCTTCGCAGGGGAAACGGGGTTATTTGTAATGGTATTTTTTCCGGCAGTATGATAACATTCCTTTGAAATAATCCCAAACTTACTCTTAAACCAAAGAGATTCGCTAATATCATCCATCCATTTAGCATGAACATTTCGATAGAATACTTCTTGTTTATTGGAATCGTTCCAAAAATCAAGAACGGAGGCATTAAACACAAGATGTTTATTTGTAAGTTGTCCGGAATTAAAATTAGTCGAAACCAAAACGGGTAAAACTTGACCCGTTCCAAATCCTGTTGCGCTACTTGTAGTTAGTGTTGTTGAAGTTACTTCAATTTGAAACTTAGTAGTGGAAGGAACGGCAAGTATTCTATATTGACCGCCACCAAATATATTTCCTGTTGTATCAATAGCATAGGTGGATGAGTTACGCCTAATACCAAATCTTATTTCATCCCCCTCACTATAACCATGACTTGCAGTAGTTTGAAACTCAACTAATTTCTTTCTTGTATCCAAAGGATTAGTTGCTATAACTTCATAAGTTGAACAATCTTTATCCCCTCTTGTTAAACTATCATTTACTGCTAATACCGCTACTTTCATACTTGGTGTTTCATCGGGTGCGGTGGAATGATTGGTTATTGCAGTAATACTACTAATGTTTTTGGCCGCCGCAACACTACTGTTTGTGGTTGATAAGGTGTTACTTGTTGTATGTAGTGTATCGCTTGATAGTAAGACGCAAGTTAAGTTTTCGTTTTGAAACATACCAAATGATTCTTCTAACTTCCATCGTGCAGACCCATACCCTTCCCATTCCTTTTCAGTATCATTTGGTCCGTTTGTATCTTCACCAATATACATTTGAATAGGATGCGAAGACAATAAAGATGTTCTTTGGTTATCTTCTGTTGCAAAATCCGCATTGTTAAATCCTATTGTGGAGTTATTTAGTTGCAACTTTATTCCTCCGGTATAGAGTATATTTTTCATATTTGCAACTAATTCGGCATTCTTTTCAATAGCAGTATTTAGAGCAAAGTGTCCTTCTTTATCCAATACTGAACCTTGACCTAACTCCCATATAGGAAGTTGTCTATCCATCAGACCGAATTGCTCTTCTGCTGATATGATAGTATCAAGCGTTTGTTGATTGGTATTTTGTGATTGTCTTAGGTTGGTTATTGTTCCCCACCATATAGGTCTATCTAAATTATCTCTAAATACTAAAGCCGACCATTCCGTAAATCCTGTTGATTCAAGCAAACCTGTTAAACCAAACCTGTTATCATCATCTGATATGATAAAAGAAACTGTGCTTAGTGAATTGGCGGTTGCTTGGTAATTAAACGATTTAAGGGGGGTATAATCGGTTGATTGCACTTCATCTTGAAGGGGAATATATAATGCGGCTCTATCAATACAAGTTATAGCATCAACGAAACCATCACTACAAGCACCGCTATTATACACATCTAAAGACCACCCGAATATATCATCGGGCTGGTAACTTCCAGCCATAGAGCCCGTTCCTCCTAATTGTGTGCCGTCAATATACACTTTGTATGTTTGAGCGGTAAAGTCCATAACTATATCTATATCATCCCAATAATTATTATTATTTCCATAGGTATAGGTATCTATTTCTAAATTACCACTTGTTAAATCACTTATAGGTATATTAACTGTTATTGCTGGTGTTCCACTAAATGTTTGTGTGGATTTATTAAACCCACCCGATTTCGGATAACCTATTTTTAGTGTGTATTGTTGCCCCGCCCAATCACCAAATGTATGCGAGGCCATTCGTATGTTAAATGTATCACCGAGTCCGGAAAACTGCATCTTACCATCATAGTTTAGAATCCTATATCTATTCCCTCCGGAAGTATTAGTTTCCTTTTGATGGAGTTTTGATATTAAAAACGGTTGCCCTGCGGGAGAACGAAGAGGGTATAGATGCTTTCTTGCATTTCCTCTATTTGCCCCCGATGATGTAGTAGTTTTGTCTGTTCTTTCGCCGGATAAAATACTTGCAAGAGATATTGAATGAGTAGTAGTATGACCGGCTCTTTCTGCTTGCTGGTGAGAACCAGCACCGATATACATTGTCGAATTGCTATCACGAGCGGCCCTTGATATAACACGAGACCTTCCCATAGTGGAATCAATGTCTCCGAGAGGAGCGTAATAAACGCCTCTTGTATCGTGTCCATTTACAAAAGCCTCGTAGGAATCACCAGCCGCCCCATTAAATCGTTGCCTTGAGCCACGCCTTGAATCCGGATATTGCAACTGCGCTCGCCCTTCCCAATTATTATAACCTCTTCGTATTGTGTCGAGGGTAAGCCATTCGTGTATCCCCGAATTAGAAATAGTTGCAACAGAAGAAGTTGCAAAAAATACATCTGCTGTAAGATTATCATTTGCACTTTCATAAGTTGCAAGTTGAGACCTGTCGGGTAATGAGTATCTATAACGGGGATTAAGTGTTGCTTCTCCGTTCATTGGGTTTCCGTGATGTGTTGCGGTATGGTCTATATCTCTTACAGTTGAAGCGTTGCTATCATCGGGAACAGACCTACAAGACATAAAATCATCATAATATCCGGCAAGCCAAATGTTAAGTGTATTTGATGTGGTTCTCATATCGGCACACCTTGTCCTCTCATCTCAACTATTACTCCTTCTGTAACTTGGCTTACCATTTCCGGTAAAGTCATACCGTTAAAGTGGTTATGTTGTATAATTTCAACTCTATGCAAAACACTTTCAACTCCCCCTTGTGTAATTTGTTTGTATATTGCCCCTTGAAAGTTTGCTTGACTTCCGAAAAACAATTCTTCTCTTGCGCTTGCAAACTCGTTCATTTGTTCTAATGAGCCACTAACTAAACCGGATATTTCCGAATCAGCGGCATAAACTGCACTTAATACTGTTCCATACAATGACTCATAAGAAGCCGCTAATGCTTCGCCATCTTCTATAATTTTAGCATTAGATTCTTGAGTTACCCTTTGTCTATCTGCTTCCATTTCTTCATGCGTCTTAAATATAGCACCCGTTCCATCCGCATACTCAACCACATATCTCGCTATTCCTTCTCTATCAACTATTGCCTCCGCATCTGCCTCACTATAACCAAAATACTGAGTTAAGTCGGCCATTCTGTTAGCATAAGCCGAAGTCATCTCATAATTTAGTTTATCAACTTCATTTATTGTGTCTTCAACATATTGAGCATATATACCATCAGCACCTTTATGAGCATCAACTATTGCATCAACCTCTTTCTTTTTCTGAAGAGCGATAGCGTGAGATACTTGAGCGGATTTATATTCAGCAGATTCGGGGTCGTGTGCTTTCATTAAATCATCGTATGTAGTTATTTGATTTTCTAATACCGCTTGAGCATTTTTTGCAACTTCTTCACTATTTCGTAAATCGTTATAACTTGCTTCGACTATATTACCTAAAACGCTTTCTTCTCCTTTCATTGATAACTCTTTTAACACACTTTCAAAATCACCGAAATTATTAGTCATCTCTTCTGTGCTTGAAGACAAATCATCAAAAGCACTACTTAGGTTAAGCGCATTCGCAAGTGCTTTACCACCCATATAAGCAACAACTGCTACTATTGCGCCATAAAAAATATTAGTAGCCATTTGAGCCATAATTACACTTGCAGTATAACCATCGGTTCTTTTCTTTGAAATAAACATAGCGGTTTGATAAAGACCCTGTGCTATAATTATACCATACATAGCGGCTTCCATATCTCTTGCCGATTTAGCAGTCATACTATAAATACCTAATAGACCTGTTCCTATGGATACTGCATTTCTCATTGTTCTTTGATGTGCTTCTCTTGAACCATGTAAATTATCCATAACCTGTCCTAATACGGTTGCTTCCTGTGCTTCTCGCCTTATGTTTTTTATTCTTTGTTCATCGGCGTGTAACAAAATCTCATCTTTTGCTATTTCTTCGCCTAAGTTTCTTAGATGTTCTTCTTCCACAGCAATAAGCCCTAATAATGCTTCTCTTTCCTCATCGGTTAATTTAGCGGTTTGTAGTTTTATTCTCATCTCGCTTAATCTAAGTTGAATGTTTGTTGCTTGAACTTGGTTTGCTTGAGCCCTTGTAACTATACTTTTTCTTTCTTCTTCCGTTAAAGCCCTAAACACAACTACTTCATTAGCCATATTATTGTATGTATTTTGAATTGCTCCACTTAACGCCTTTTGCTGTTTTACTTGGTTCGCTCTTTGTCCTATGCTTAATTTGTAATAGGCTTGCATTCCTTTTTCATAAGCGTTTCTTTGTTGAAAAATAGCCTTTTGTGTTTGATATTCAGCGAGTTGCATTTGTGATTTTTGCATTCCTATTTCTATTAAATCTTTATTTCCTTGTATTTCTTTTTGTAATTGAACACTTTTCACTACATCTTTAGATTTAGTCATATCCAATAATAATACTTGTTTTTCTAACTCTTTATTTTGCAGTTTTAATTGTTGCACCCTTAATTTATTTCTTTTTGAATTAGTAAGGTTAATTGCATATTGTCGTTGGGTTCTTTGCATCATAGCATCATAAGAAGTTTTGCTTGCCTGTTCTATATCAAATAAACTTGCTAATTTCATTTGCTTTTCTTGTTCCATCATATAGACCCTACGGCCATAGGCTTCTGTGTGGAAAGATTGCAATTCCCTCGTTTGTCTATTGATTGCACCAAAGGCTTGAGCGGAAATAAGTATGTTTCCGAGACCCATAGCAAAGTTTAGCGGCAAACTAAGTTGTTCAACTGCCGCACCAAGAAGCAAAATATTTTCAAGTGTGTCCTTTACACTTACCTCAAGACCACCCAATGATGCAGAATACTTATTGGACTCATCGGTGCTTTTTTCCAATAATTTCAAGAATTGATATTGTGGTTCTAATGATTTAACATAGGCTTTTGCTAAATTATCACCGACTAAAGCCCTTTGATTTTCAATCAAAGCATTGGCTTTATCTATCTTAAACTTCATAGATTCTTGACGATTCTCAAACTCTTCAACTGCCCCGTATGTTCCGGAATAAGCCATACCGGTTAATGTAATATATCTTTCGTGGTTCTCAATAACTTTTTGCAACTTTACATAGTGCCTATTACCGGCTATTGCTTGTGTTAATCTAACCTTTTCAATATCTGATAGTTGAACATAATAAGGTATTAACTCATCAAGAACTCCACTTAAAGACATGGTGGATACAGTAGTTGCATCTAAATGAGGCACGACTTCTGCAATTGCTTCGGAAGCGTCTCCTCCATCAACTGCTAATCTTGAATAAATCATTCTTAGACCTGTTCCGGCCCTACTTGTTTCTTCACCGGCCTCAAGCAAGATAGCGGCAAATGCCGCCATACTCGCCATTGATTCTCCGGCCAAATTACCCTGTGCCGAGAATTGGTTTAGAACGAAAGTCATGTCTTCCATTGTCGCAACAGAAGAGTTTTCGATTGTGTTAAGTTGGTCTAATACTCTCATTGTGTTACTCATTACCACTTGTGCTTGGGTATGAGCATCGAGATTATCATACTGTGCTTGAGTTAAACCACCTAAAGCAAATCCGGTTTGTTGCATTAGGCTCGTCATACGCTTCATAGCAAGTTGAGTATCCATATTACCTATTTCAGCAAAAAGCAAACCCATTTCTGTTCCGGCAATAACCGCTTCGGGGCTTCCTAAAACAGTTTTCATTTGGGCCATTTGAGCGGCGGCTTTCAATGCTTCTGCACCGCTAAACGCAAAGGTTTCTCCGAGATACATTGAAGCATCAGCAAACTTCATAATGTCTTCTTCTGAACCTTGATAAAACTTTCTTACCTGTATTAGTTGTTCTTCGTATGCCTTGAATGATTCTATATTTTCTTCAACAAGGTCTCTAATACCATCAAAGGCAAACTCAAAGGCTTCAACGATACCACCTGCCGCATCCAGCCAAATTGCTTTTGTAACTACTGCGGCGGAATCTGCATCTTTAAGTAGCCTTTCGGCTTGAAATTGACCTACAATCTCAAAGAATACTCGTGCCGAGCCGGTCCGCGAAGCCATCGTTACTCACCTTCTTTATTATCGAAGGTGTCTTTTAACAATTCCCCTAAGCCTTTAGCACCCATTCGTTGCCGTTTCTCAACGGCCTTTCGTGCTTTGCGGGATTGTGCGGCGGGGGAATTGCGGCTTTCTTCTGTTTGTTCGGTGATTCTATCTGCTATTTCACCTGCAACCGCTAAATCTATTTCCAACAAATGTCTCCCCCCTGCATCTCCATATTTCAACCTTAAATCGCTCGGAAGAACGCCTTTAAATGTCGAACATAATGCGGGGGCTACTATTAGGAACTCGATAAAGGGATTCCACCCTCCTCATCGTCTCCTCTAACAAAGGAGAGTAACTTTTGTAACTCGGCACTTGTAAGTGTATTTATATCAACGCCTTCTGAGAGAATACAATTTGGAATCCAATCTCTCATTTGAGAAGTTGGCCCTGCGTCTGCTTCATCTATCAAATCAGCAAACTCTTCCTGTTGTTCATCGGTCCATTCCATAGGATTCGGTCCGAAATGACGAACCTTTCTAAAGACTCGTGCTTGACGAGCCTCTATTTCAATGCGTTCCATCCCCGATGCTTGGCGCACGAGGATTTTTTTTCCATCATCTAATTCTATTTCTTTTTGCAATACGGGCATACTTTTCTCAACTCTATTCTATACTAAATCTAATCTATACTAATCACGAGGACAAACTATCTATGTCTGTCGCGCCGCTGCCTTTAAGTGTAGTGTCTTCACTACTAAACAAAATCTCCATCATATCTGTTGTTGTTTCATCGTAAAGTCCGGTAAAACCAACAGTCATTGTTTGGGTATCACGACCACTAACATTAGTTTGTGGTGCGTCATAATGAACCTTGAAGAAATCAAATCGTATTTTGTTATTGGTATCAACTTGGAATAATACTGAAATTGCGGGGTTTGATGCTGTTCCATGATGGAAAGAGCCGCTTCCTAACAAATCAGCAAAGTCCGGTTCATCAACGGATACATCAGCCGCAAGAACCGCTTTGCTAAATGTAATCGAACCGCTAATTTCTCTTAGTTGCATAGGTGGGGCTCTAACGCAAGTATCAGAACCGAGAGTATATGAGTTATCCATATCTCTATTAGTGCTTATTTCAAAGTCAATTGATTGCACTAACTTTGAGTAAGCAGAAGTTGTTGCAAGGTCTTCAAAATTAACATAAGCACCTACGAAGTGTGCCGCATCTCCGGTGTATGTATAAGATGGTGTTCCGAGACCAGCAGTTAAAGCAATAGTTGAACCATCAGATGCTTTGTGTTGTGCTTTGCATCCGGTAGTATTAACGGTCATCATAGCGTATTCTCCTACAGATGATGATACGCTAATAGATTCGATAACTTGACCTGCAAAAGTATATTCTTGGTCGTCTCTTCCGATTCTAAATGTGTATGAGGGCAATTCACCGGTGGATAATTCTTCTAATTTATCATCAACACCAGCCGTTCCGCCCGGAGTATGTGTTCCCATAATACCATGAAGACAAATCATGGTGAATTGGTCCGGTTGAAGAGGCATAGAAAAAGAACCCGAAGCATAGTGCTTTGAATCAACGGCTTTCTGAGCCCCATATCTGTTCATATCCGGTCTTTGTAAAACATCAAAAGTCTCATTAAATGATTCTTCATCAACTTCTCCGTAAGCATCAACGGCTTGTGCGTCTCCGAAGGCGTGTTCAACGGCAACGGAAACATATCTATTTGCAAATGTAGTCATGGTATATCCCCTACGGATTTACTACATAAATAGTGATATTTAACGGTTCTCATACCTCTCGGCGGGTCATATTTACCTTTTTCATGTAGGTTAAGTTAAGTTGATGCACACAAATAGTTTCGTCATCATCCATTTTTGTGTCGAATATCAAATTGTATCCAATAAGGCTATCAATTCCGGAATCTAAGCCCGTATTGGTGTATAATTCATCAAATACCTCTCCCATTATAGATAAACCTAAACGATATGCGTTTCTGTAATCTGTTCCTCGTGTAGTAACATAAACATCTATCGAATAATCTTGGTCTGTTCTTGCGCCGGATAATGTATTAAACTCCGGTGAAGTAGCAGTAGTTGTAACTACATGGACTGTTGGTGGATTAAGCCTACTAACCATATTGCTTGATAGGTCATAACCATATATGATAGCAGAATCGGTTACATGGTTTTTCAAATAGAATCTCTTTGAATCCTTTAGAACCTCTATAATCTTCAATGCGGTTCTAACAAATGCAAAGTTGATAAAATCGCTTATATCTAATTCATCGGGAGAATAAGCCCCTTGTGATGTGTGATAAACGATAGACCAATCTAATGTTCCTGTTGTATTGCCCCAATAAACACCTTCGCTGGTGGATGAAGATGCGGTTACGGATAAATAATGTGTGCTTGCATCGTCATCTTCTATAATTTCATCAATATAGAGCCTTGCGTTGCCGCTTGAATCTAAAGTTAGTCTTAACAGAACCGGAACTGATGCGTATTCTGATACATCTAAATCTAAATCGGACTTAGTAGCAGTCGAAGAACCGACTAAACTTATAGAATCAAGAGAAGATGTTATTTGCACTTCTGCTCTATGTGTTCCGTTATCAATAGCCATTACCATTTCTGATGTATCGGGTTTTGCAACTATCTTAAAACTTGCAAGAAGCGTATTGCTGTCTCCCTTTGCAACTTTCCATATTTGGTTTGTAACTCTCCAATTATCATTATTTGCAGAACCACCACTACCCGAACCACTATTAAGAGCCCATGCTTCATTAGCCGCACCATTTGGGTTTGTTGGGTCTGCTAAGTTTGTTCTTGAAGTCCAATAGTGATTTCTTGCCGATACTCCCATTATACCCTCTCCTTAAATCCGTAAATACCACCCAAAAACTCAATTCTTGAGACCATGTGTTTCTTGAACCTATCGCCTCTTATACTCTTAGACATATATTCCACATAATCAAACCTTTGGCGACCTTTAAAGCCCGGATGCTTTCTCGCTCTTTGCATTCCTATTGAAGAAAATACACCGTAAGTAGGTTGAGCCATTTTTGTTTTCTTAGGTGGGTTACTCTTTATCTTATGGCCGTATTTTATTGAAGACCTTACAGTAGGTGGTAAAGACCTATTGTATTTCCTTCCACCACTTTTCTTATACATAAACGACCTCATACCTCTTTTAACTATTTGAGCAATAGTTTTTTTCGTGTTGGGGTCTTGTCTTTGTCCTGTTACACCAAAGGGGAAAGGTTTAGAACCTGCCTTTACCACATCACCATCAATTTCTGCATCGAGAGAATCAGCAACTCTTCTGTATATACTCTTAGATTGCTTAAACTTTCTTGTTGGTGGTAGTATTTTGTTGAATGTTTCCGGTTGTTTATCTTGTAATTTGTCTTTTGTGTCCGGTATAACATCAACTTTTAGAAATGCGTATATCTCATTTTGCAACCATTTTCTTGTATCGAATTGTGTTTTTAAGCCTTTTAAGGCATCTATTAAACCTCTATCGTAATACCCTACTCTAAACTGAACGGCTGAACCTTTACTATCCCTGCCGCCTCCGGAACGAGGAGTATATGGTGCAAGTTGGCGAATATACGGCATCAATCAACACTTCCGAGATGAGCAAGGCGATAAAGATTCTCTTTGCCTCTTGACCCTAAAGTATTGCTTCTTAGGCCACCATCTCTCATACCGCCTTCTTGAAATACAGAATCGTCTTGTAAATAATAAGAAGAAGCAAGGTCAGCACATATCTCTCTAAGCACATGAGCAAACTCTCCTTCTTCGACAGTAACTCCGGATAGATGGTCGAATGAAATGCCGGTAACACCTGTTAAGTCATTAGAGGATTTGCCGGTCCATGAAAAGGAATCTCCATCCACATTACCATTACCAGCACTACTAAATGAAGATGCGGAAGTTAATGTGATTGTGGTTGCGTTGGCTGATATAGCACCATTTAATGTGGTGGATGCTATTTCTCTTGATGGTGCATCTCTTCCATAATCTCTAAAGATTTGGTCTATTTTTATTGTAGCCCTGCGTATAACACTTGTAATACGGCTATTTGCCCTTGTTCTTTGTGCAGAATCGAGGCCGAGTCTTTGCCCTACATCAGCAACAGAACAATAATACGCCATCTAAACCAACTCAGTTATTCTTTAGTCTTTCAATTAACTCAGACTTCTTGCCGGATACTTTTAATCCCTTTTCCTTTAGCATTTCCTTTAATTCTGCTACGCTACGGGATTCTAAAGCATCTTCAATAGTTTTTAATTCTGCCTTTGCTTCTGCGGCTTTTTCCTTAACCTCATCCGCAGAATCAAGGATTTCGTCAAGAGTTATCTTGCCGTCTGCGTTAAGGGTTTTGTATTTATTAAGAGCCCACGCCGCAATACCGAGTAACGCTAACCCAGCAACCAATATAATTTCTAATTCATCTAATAGTCCGGATGACTCTTCTAAGCAATCAACCAAACATTCAGCAGTTGTATTATTATCTTGCATTTATTTCACTTTCCTTATATTCTATTTGTCTAATTGACGAATGGGGAATGACTGTAAAGGGTCTCTCCTCACCTACTCGATATACCTTGAAGCCATGTGGAGTTTCTTCCAATATAACTCGTGTATAACATCTTTCGGGGGGTGTGAATACTATCTTACCTTCTCTCACCTACTCACCACTAATCAAACTACTATTTGTGCGCCTTTTAACCGTTATGCGGTATTAAAATACCTATATTTTGCAAGTCTTCGATTTGTTGCAAGATATTTTCGTATTCAAAAATGTCGCAAACTATCTGCTCGTAAGTATCCCCTTCCTCAAAAGAATGATAAGTATTATTGGATACATAGACTATGCTTCCTTCCCATTCATCAGCAACAAAATACTCAACATACAATTTATGTCCTTCTTTATCGTGTTCCTTCAATACGACTGCCCCTTCTATTTTTTTGCAAGAAAAAGGATTAACAATTCCGTCTGATGGGCCATGTGGTATGTAAGGTGTAAGAAGTATTATAGTTACCACTAATGCAAAAAGAATACCCACCGACTCTCTATTGTTAGACACATTAACATTAAGGAGTAATGCTTAGTCAAACTATCGCCAGCGTGGTCCTTCAAACCACCCTACAAGACTTGTTCTTGAACCCGATGTTATAGGGGATACTCCGTGTTCTAAATAAGAAGGGAAGCAAATGATAGAACCTCGCTTAATTAGTGCTTCGGGGTCGGGGTTTTGTGTGTGTGCAAAAGACAATACTCCTCCCTCGTAATCTTCGGGGTCGGTCAGTTGCACGACAATACTCAATTTTCTGTGCTTGCCGTCTTGCCTGTTCCAATCTATATCGTGGTGCATTCCGTAGTGGTGGCCTACATCTGAATACTCGGTAAATTGTAATGGCGGTAATTCTGTAAGAGTAAGACCGAATCTTTTATTAGCATCCATAGCAACTTTCATTAAAAAGTCGTGCATTTCGGTGTATGGCCCAACATTAGGAAGCCATCTAATGTCTGTTTTGCGGTGAGCATCAGACTCGCCTTCGCCGGTTCTAAATGTTTTAGCCTCTTGCTTTGGTGCTTGTCGGCCTAAGTCAATCCAACGCTTGCAATCTTCTTCGCTAAGGACTCCTTCGTATAGTAACCAATTTGGGT
>CEUT01057082.1_pt1 | contig 68001 bp, 64 predicted proteins | sample 531401 | NCBI WGS metagenome assembly CEUT01 (sample SAMEA2622821, study PRJEB7988) | marine metagenome | biome: marine biome (ENVO:00000447); feature: surface water layer (ENVO:00002042); material: "saline water (ENVO:00002010), including plankton (ENVO:xxxxxxxx)" | depth 5 m | reverse complement strand
GGAATTATTTTGGACGCGGGTTCGACTCCCGCCATCTCCACCATCTACTTATGGTATGACTATAAGTGGTCAGCAAACAAAATATATAAAATACAACGTTGGAGACATTGTTAGAGAAAGAGAGTGGATTTATATATCAGATGAGCCCCTATATGGTATTATCACTAACATACAAAGATCTGTTTTTGATCAGCGACCATGGATTCCATATAATGATGATTGTCTCGAAGTGTATTGGTTCAAATGGAAAACTACTGAACAATTACCTGCAACGTTTGTAGAATTAGTATCTAAAGTAGAACAGGAGATTTAAATTGAAAAAAATACTAACCCCAACAAAAAAATATAAACAAAAAATTATTGATAAAACATTTAGTGATCAGCTTGAAGATGCTTGGCATTTAATAGAAAAAAAGAGAAAACTAAAAAGAAAACAACTTTTTGTAAAAATTGACGACACAAATCAAAAAAATAAATAGATACTATTAGTAGGAGACTATTTTTGTAGTATTATGGCAAGATGAAAATAAAAGTGGCGTTTTATAAAGGCGGCGATGGCTGGCAGCATAAAATTATTCGGTGGTGGACTAAAAGTATATACAGTCACGCCGAATTAGTAATGCCCGATAATTTTACTTGGATATCTATAAGCCCTTTTTTAGAATCAAAAGTTGCTAAAAGACTAAAAACAGATTTTGATTTAGAAAAATGGGATTTTATTACAATCGACATCACCGAAGAACAGCATACGTCAATTATACAGTTTTATGAAAATACCAAAGATAATGTTTACGACTGGTGGGGTATGCTGTTATCGCAGTTTACTCCATTTAAAGTAAAATCAAAAAAGAAATGGTATTGCAGCGAATGGATTACCAATGCTTTAGTTTTGTGTGGTGTGATAAATTGGAGTTCTGTGCATATTTATGACAAGATTAATATGAGACCAAGTGATCTTTATGAAATTGTTAGCGAGCACATTACTGATGAAATACAGAGTTGACGACTGGGTAGGTTATTGCCCATTGCCAGATATAGAATTATTTAAAGATGAAAGACTCAGAGTCTTGATATTAGATACTCTGGAAGATGATTATTTTTATGATTACAAGATATACATAGAAAAAACTCAAAAAATAAAAAAAGTTAGAGAACACCAACTTTTTCCTTTGCCAGACCCTATCTATTAATAGGGAAGGCACCAATATGATCAAAAAACTGCTTATAGCGGTAGGTCTACTAGTTGGCTGTAGTCAGCCTGATTATGCTATTGTCACTGGCGAAAAAGGCGAAACAGTGTATATTGAAGTGCCCGGTGAAACTGAGTATGTTGAAGTAGAGGTTGAAGTTCCTGTATATGTAGAAGTTGAGATTCCAGTAAATGAAGGTGAAATATGGATTGATTCATTTACACAACCAATGTCGGTTGATGGAATTGATATTCTTTGGGTAATCGACCGCTCGGGTTCAATGTATAGATACAATACAGAACTTATTGCTGGCGTTTCGGCAATGTTAGGAGCTTTGCCTACATCCGATTGGCGATTAGTCATGATTAGTGCTGATCCAACTCGCTCAGTAACAAGCACAGAATTTCCATTGGTTCCTGGAGACACAGTAACAGATGCAGAAAATATGTTAGCAACTCTTACATCGGCTCCATATGAAGAAGGTTTTAATTCGGTATACGAATACATTGTCAATAACCCATATGCGTCAACATGGCTAAGACCAGATGCAGGCTTACTAATTGTTTTTGTATCCGATGAAGAAGAGCAAAGTGATGTTAAATACCCATCACATACGGACTTTTTAAACTGGTATCAAACTCAAAGAATGGGCTCGGTTTTTATAGCTAGCGTAGTTAATCAACCAGCAACCACTTCTTTATGTAGTATTCCACCAAACCCAATAGATGTTGGCGACAGATATATGGATGCAACTAATGCGCTTGGCGGGGTTGTGGTTGATATATGTGATGAAGACTGGGCGCCCGGCGTAACAGATGCTACACACTCCATAGATCCGTATGAGAAATTAAATCTCTCACACACTCCCAATGATGCATCGTCAATTAGGGTGTTTATTAACGGCACCCTTAATCACGATTGGTATTATGCCAGCACAGATAATACAGTGCACTTTACAGTTATTCCGTCCGCTGGTGATTTGGTAGAAATAGGATACCTTTACACTCCATCGCCGCCAGATACTGGAGAATAAATATAATGGAGATATTCTTTTATACTATTGGGTTGTTGGGGTTGTTTTATTTTTTGTTTGCTTTATTGTATAGAAGCAGTGAAAAAAAATTAAATAATGTAATACAAAATCAAAATAATGAGATACAATCAATATTAGATAACATGAGCCCAAGAGACTTTTACACTCATAAAATGTCTCAAGCTAATTTAATTTGGGATCCAAGAACTCAAGCATATATTAAAAAATGGAGTAAAAATGACACAACCTACCACTAAGAAGTGGCAAAAAATAAGGAAATTATTATGACTAAAGAAAGACCTACCGTAATGGTATCTGGAGGTTTTGATCCTGTGCATGCTGGACATATTCGCATGATTAGACATGCGGCACAATATGGAGATGTAATAGTTATAGCTAATTCAGATGATTGGCTTTTTCGTAAAAAAGGTTTTGTTTTTATGGAATGGGAAAGAAGAGTAGAAATCTTAAATGCTATAAAGGGAGTTGTTCTTGTTGATTCTGTAGATGATTCTGATGGAACAGTATGCGAAGCTATACGAAGACTAAGGCCGACCTACTTTGCAAACGGTGGTGACAGAGGGCGTTCAAATACCCCAGAACAATCAGTATGCGAAGAACTAAAAATTGAATTATTGTGGGGTGTTGGCGGAGAAGAAAAAGTTGATAGTTCTTCCGACTTAGCCAAAAAAGTTAGAGATTTTGATGTGCCACCAGTTCGTTCAACAGGACAACATTCTGAAAGATAATACTTGACAACCGTAACCAATCTAGTTAAAATAGATGGACATGATGGCTTTAAAGTTAGACGCGTCGTATAGACCAATAGAAGTTATTGATGCTCTGGAAGCATTAGTGATGTGTATAGTTGGAAAAGCCACACCAGTAGAGACATATGATAAAAAAATTAGATCACCATCTAATGCTTTTAATTTACCAGCCGTGATAGTATTAAAGACTATAGTAAAATTTAGATTTACTACTGTTGCATGTAATAGGGCAAACATTGTGTGGAGAGATAACAATCAATGTCAATATTGCGCAAATTATTTTCCGACTGATAAACTTACAATGGACCATGTTTTACCAAAATCAAAAGGCGGAAAAAACACTTGGGAAAATTTAGTAGCGTCTTGTATGAAGTGTAATCAAAAAAAAGGCTGCAGAACTACTAAAGAATCTGGTATGATACCATTAAAGATGCCAATTAGACCAAAAGCAAATATCTTAAGAACGGTAAGCAAAAATCAAATTAGTGAACTTTGGAAAAATTATTTATGGTAGTGCCCCTTAGCTCAGTTGGTTAGAGCAGCTGACTGTTAATCAGCGGGTCCGCGGTTCGAGTCCGCGAGGGGCAGCCACATTAATTAAAATTATAATATTAAACAAAAGGAGAAGCCAATGGCTACAACAACACAACTAACAAAACAAACAGAACAATTGCAAGCAAGAGTAAATCAACTTGTTGATCAGATTTATATTCTTCAAAATGAGTTGAGAGAGTTTAAAACATCTGTTGCTGGCGATGTAAAATATCTAACTGAGCGCGTTGATGGCAGCAATTCTGGAGGAAGATAACATGAACACAATAGAGCGGCTACAATCATTAAATTTGACCAATAATGCTATGATTAATCTTCGCTACGAAGAAGGTGCAGATGTGTTTCATTTTAACGAAACAGAAATTGAAACTGCTTTATCTGAAACATCGGTAGTTAGTGAATTTGCGTCACTTATAGCACAATCAGGGCTTGATGTAAGAACTCGATGGCAAGGAAATGTAATTGAACATCTTCGCTCTGAAGATTATCTTGAGGATTATGAAAGAGGAAGTTATGAATTCGAAGAATATCTTGCAAATACAATTACTGAAAATTTTTACGATGTTGAATTAATTGAATACTCAACAGAAAAGTATGACCATAAACGTGGATTCACTACTCTTACAGCTGAAGTTCAAATTCCATATGAAAATTTTATGAAAGTAATGCCTTTTATTTCAGGTTGGAGTGTTTCTGTAGAAACTGATAACGGAACTCTTACATTTGATGCGTAACTGGTCTATCTATTGTGGGAGGGTTAATCATGAAAAAATGTAACTGTTGCGGTTGCATTGCACCTTGTGAGTGTGATTGCTGCTGCAAATAATCTTCTGCGCTGTTCTGCTCGCATTATAAGCGGAACGTGGTTGCCGATCGTCACGTAGGCAAAGGTTTTCGGTTATCCTAGTTCTAGACAGAAAACCGGTTTTATTTTTGGGGGGTGGCGGAATTGGCAAACGCACCCGGCTGTTTCCCGGGCGGTGATTTACGAAAGTTCACCTTGAAGGTTCGAATCCTTCCCCTCCAGCCTACCTACTATATGGATGTAGGCGATTTAGTATTACAAGCTTTTATGTCAGTATTGATAGGTATGATGGTTTATCTTTGGTTTTTATCACATCTTATACCGCATGGACAATCAATTTTTGAGATTCAACAAAAGCTTGAAAACACAACAGAAAAAATAACGCCGCCTTAGCTCAGTTGGTAGAGCAACGGTTTTGTAAACCGTAGGTCATCAGTTCAAGTCTGATAGGCGGCTCCACTTACAAATGAAAAAATCAAAATACAAAGTTGGTGATGTAATATTAGTTAAATCATTTGCTGGCCCAAATATTCACGTAAAATTAAAAAAAAGAATAACTTCTAAAAAAGGTTGGGATGCTGATGGCTGGGATGCTATTATAATATACAAAAAAGATGTTGACGCTTTGCGAAAAAAAAGTGTGCCATACAAAAAAAATGAAAAGCCAATTGTGTTTGTATTTGATTGGCAAATAATTAAAAAAAAGCATAGATAAAATTATTAAACTATTTAAGACACTTGATAAAAGTAAGGTGAACATGTTTAATAATTTTTATAATGTAATTAAAAATCGTGTTAATTATTTCAAGCAAGAATCCAATGTTTTTGAAGTGGAAGTCGATGATGAAATAGAATACACAGATGAAATCGAAAAAGCCCTATGGGAGGTTAAAGATTCTTTAGATCTACCAACTGAAGAAATAGAAATTGCTATAGCAACACGTCATAAATCCTTAAAAAATAGTTAGTGAATAGCACTAACCAACTACTTATTTTTGAAAGCAGAGGCCACATGGCTAAAAAAAATTATGTTTTAGATACGAGCGTTTATTTAACTGATGCAAATGCTCTATATAAGTTTGAAAATCATGATATTTTTATACCTCTAAAAGTTTTAGAAGAGGTAGATAATCATAAAAAAAGACAAGACTCTGTAGGGTCTAATGCTAGGCAGTTTATTAGAATCCTTGATGAGTTAAGAACAAAAGGAAACTTAGAAAAAGGCATTAGAATCGATAAAGGATATGGGATTGTAAAAGTAGTATCTTACTCGTCAATGAAAGAAGTGATATTTCCGCCCGATTTAGATATTAGATTACCAGATCACACAATTATTGCCACCGCTAAAACAATTCAAATGAATTGTGAAAACAGAAAAACAATTATGGTATCTCGTGATATCAATATGCGTGTTATATGTGATTCTATAGGCTTGAAAGCTGAAGATTATGTGTCGGAACGAGCTGTTTCTACTTCTGAAGAACTTTATAATGGTTTTGTAATACAATCAGTCGATGATCAACTAATTGATAGATATTATGGGGGCGAAGAAATATCAATTGACGAAGACGAAATTGATCGAATATGGTATCCAAACCAATATATTATGATGGTATCCAATGCTAATGACAAAAAATCAGCCTTAGCGCGCTTTAAAACTCACCACGAGCCTTTAAAAAATATCGTGCATAAGAACTTGCCTGATTGGAAAATTGAAGCAAGAAATAAAGAACAGGCCTTCGCAATTGATATGTTAATGGATCCAAACATTAAAATTGTATCTTTGGTTGGTCGAGCCGGCTCTGGAAAAACATTGTTAGCTATTGCTGCCGGCCTCCAACAAACGATAGGATTACGAACAGACGATAATCATTACTCTAGATTGATTGTGTCAAGGCCGGTGCAACCACTTGGTAAAGATATAGGTTTTTTACCAGGAACAATGGAAGAAAAAATGCTACCTTGGTTAATGCCTATTCAAGATAATTTAAAATTTCTGATGGGAGACCGCACATCTCTTGAAATGTATATGGAGAAAGGAAAAATTGAAATTGAAGCCTTAACATACATAAGAGGTAGATCAATAGCCAATGCTTTTATTGTAATTGATGAGGCGCAAAACTTGACAAAACATGAAATTAAAACTATAATTACACGTATTGGTGAAGGAACAAAAATAGTTTTGACTGGCGATATTGAGCAAATAGACAATGTATATGTTAATGAAACGTCAAATGGTTTGGCCCATGCTATAGAAAATTTTAAAGAATATGCAATCGCCGGCCATGTTACCTTTAGAAAAGGTGAAAGATCAGAACTGGCTACATTAGCATCAAAAGTTTTATAGTAAACAAAAATTAATTTTTAGTTTATATTAATGTTTAAGGAGTAAAACAACATGAGTGAACAAAAAATAATCAGTGAAACTGAAGCACATGAAAATCCAATGCTCGCTATGACTGCCGAAAAAGGTGATTCTGAACTTAAGGACTATCTTGTAGAGTTTGTAGGAACAAAAATGGATAAAGAAGAAGTCACTGTAAATATGATAGCTGAAGTTATGGCCGTGGAGTTTCCAGAATTTGTATTTGCTTTTGCTGAAGAAAATTTTTTAAGAGGATATCAATTAGGTATTGACGATGCATATAAAACAATTGAGAGAGAAGCAGAGCAAAATTCAGAACCAAATGACTGATTTTTACACACCCCGCGGTCTTCATGTATATTTTAAAGATAACTTACAAAATAAAAACGTTGATGCGGAATCTGTATTATCGAAAGTAGAGTCTATGCTACCAGCCCACTTATGTGCTGAAGTGGAAATGATTGTGATTGGCCACTTTGATGAATTTGAAAAAAGAGATATAAATGCATTTTATGATGGTGGAGCAGTATACGTTTCAAATATACAAGACAACGAAGAAGATATGGTAGATGATATAGTTCATGAAATTTCTCATTCTTTAGAAGCTCCGTATGGTATGCTTATTTACGGTGATTCAAAGGTAAAAAACGAATTTTTACAAAAAAGAGTTTTTTTACATGATATTTTATGGAAATTAGGATACAAAACACCAAAATCATTTTTTAAAAATGTGGATTATGATTCTGAGTTTGATGACTTTCTTTACAAAAAAGTAGGATATGACAAATTACATACTTTATCCTCCGGTGTGTTTATAAGTGCTTATGCACCAACTTCACTTAGGGAATATTTTGCAACCGGATTCACTGATTTTTTTATGAATCCTAATGAACATGGATATTTGAAAAAAATAAGTCCACAACTTTATAATAAAATTTTAGAACTTTATTCCGAAGAAAACATTGACAATTATTAAAAATGCGGTTATAATAGTATATTAAAACAAGGAGCTATCATGCCGCACATTTCATATTCTGAACTTAAAGACTGGAAGTTTTGTGCACACTATCACAAACTTACGAGAGTAGATGGTATAGATGGCTTTACAGGTAATGAATATACTGCTTTTGGATCAGCAATTCACTCTGTTTGTGAGAAAAAGTTGCTACAAGAGGAAATAACTGAAAGTTTTTTTGTTGAAGAACTAAAAAAGAATATTGCTAATTTAGACGATGACCACGAGGTTAACCAGAAGCTAGTTTCTGATATGATTGGTCAAGGTGAAAAAATAATTCCTGAGATTGAAAATGCATTGTCCGAGTATTTTGATAAATTTGAAGTTTTGGCAGTTGAAATGCCTTTGATGGAATCTATAGACGGTCATGATGATTATAAGTTTAAGGGGTATATTGATGCAGTAGTTGCTACGCCCGATGGCAAGGTTCATATTTTTGATTGGAAAACATGTTCATGGGGCTGGGATGCAAAAAAACGTTCCGACAAGATGATTACATACCAACTTACACTTTATAAAAATTTCTTTTGTCAGAAAATGAATATTGATCCAAAAGATGTAGAAACACATTTTGCCTTACTTAAAAGAACGGCAAAAAGAAATCATGTAGAGTTTTTTAGAGTTACCAGTGGCCCAAGAAAAACTGAAAATGCCTTAAAATTGCTAAATACGGCACTATACAATATTAAAAATAAAAGGTATATTAAAAACAAGCTATCTTGCACAGGTGGCTATGGGTGCAAATTTTATAAGACAGAACACTGTCCATGAGGAATAAATGAGTAAAAAGAAAATTTTGGTCTTATCAGACCATCCGCTTTCACCATCAGGTGTTGGCACACAAACAAAGTATATGATTGAAGCTCTGTTAAAAACTGGTCGTTATCGATTTGTATGTTTGGGTGGAGCCGTTCAGCATCAGAATTATAATCCAACAGCAGTTCAACCATATGGCGAAGACTGGATGATATATCCTGTTGATGGATATGGAAATCATGAAATTATACGATCTGTTATGCAGAAAGAAAAACCAGATGTGTTATGGTTTATGACAGACCCTCGTTTTTACGAGTGGTTATGGGAAATTGAAAATGAAATTAGACAAAATATGCCAATGGTTTACTATCATGTCTGGGATAATTTTCCAGCACCAAAATTTAACGGTAGGTTTTATCGTTCCACAGACGAGGTAATTTGTATTTCAAAGGTAACACATCAAATTTTACAAGAGGTGTCACCAGAAGTAAATTCAAGTTACTTGCCACATGCTGTAAACTCTGATGTGTTTTTTAAATATAAAACAAAAGAACAAAAACAGATAATAGAAGATGCAAGACGCAAAATTTGTATAGACTCTACGGAGAATCTTAAAAACCCAAATAAAAAGATTTTCTTTTGGAACAATAGAAATGCTAGACGAAAACAAAGCGGAACTGTTATTTGGTGGTTTAAGGAATTTCTAGACCAAGTCGGCCACGACAAAGCTATGTTGCTAATGCACACTGATGCTAGAGATCCGCATGGTCAAGATTTACCACATATTATAAATGAATTAGGCATCACTGACGGGCAAATTTTATTATCGACTGATAAAGTGGACCCAAGAGAGTTGGCTAACTTGTATAATGCTGCCGATTTTACCATAAATATCTCAGACGCAGAAGGATTTGGATTAGCCACTCTCGAATCTTTATCTTGCGGCACACCAATTATTGTAAATATGACTGGTGGGTTGCAAGAGCAAGTTACAAACGGTAAAGATTGGTTTGGCTGGGGAATTCAACCATCTTCACGGGCGGTGATAGGTTCTTTACAAGTTCCATATATCTATGAAGATAGAATTAATAAAGAAGAATTTATCAAGACTTTGAAAAAGGCTGTTAATGTATCTGCAAAACATTACAAAAAAATGTCTACTCAAGGAATCGCTCATGTCAAAGAAAATTATAATTTTGAAGCATATGAAAGCAGCTGGGTTGAAACCATGGATCGTGTTGTGGAAGAACACGGCTCCTGGGATAACAGAAAAGGCTATAAACGATGGCATCTTATGGAGGTAGCATAATGAAAAAGAAAATATTGTTAAAAGGTCCTATTTTAACTCGCTCTGGTTACGGCGAGCAAGCTCGTTTTGCTTTACGTTCGCTTCGAAGTAGAGAAGATTTATTTGATATACATATCATGCCGCTAGACTGGGGTCGAACATCTTGGATTTCACTAATAGATGAAGAAAGAAAGTGGATTGATGACACAATTGAAAAAACTATTGCATATGTTCAAGGCGGCGGCAAGTATGATATTAGTCTTCAAGTAACAATACCAAATGAATTTGAGCGCATAGCCACTACTAATATAGGTTATACAGCAGGTATAGAAACAGATAGAGTAGCACCAGTATGGATACAAAAAGGCAATGAGGCAGTTGATAAACTTATTGTTGTGTCTGAACACTCAAAGCAAGTTTTTGAAAACACTCAAGTGACTGCTCAAAATGGAGTCACTGGCGAAATAGTTGATGATTATAAACTTAACAACCCTATCGAAGCAGTAGGATATCCAGTAAAGAGTTATAATAATTTACCAGAATTAGAAATTAACACTACCACTGACTTCAACTTTTTAGTTGTTGCACAAAACGGACCAAGAAAAAATATACCAAATACAATAAAATGGTTTGTAGAAGAGTTTGCTGACGATGAAAATGTGGGTCTTATATTAAAAAGCAATTTATCAAAAAATTGTCTAATGGACAGAGAAAAAATGTTTCATGATTTGAAAGAATTTTTAAATCATTTGCCTGAACATAAATGCAAGGTATACCTTCTTCATGGCGATATGACTGACGAAGAGATGCACTCTTTGTATGTCAACAAAAATGTTTCAGCATTTTTAAGTTTGGCTCATGGCGAAGGATTTGGCTTACCAATATTTGAAGCTGCCTACAGTTCTTTGCCTGTAGTCTCAGTGGTTTGGTCAGGTCAAGCTGATTTTCTAGTTCATGAAAATAAAACAATGTGTTACGAAGTAGCATTTGATTTACATAATGTTGGCGATGAAAGTATCTGGGAAGGCGTTATTGAAAAAGGAGCCCTTTGGGCACACGCTAGGGAACAGTCTGCAAAAGAAAAAATGAGACTATGTTACAATGATATAACCAATAATACATCGGATAGTATCTCAGCTGCAGCCCCTGAATATGCTGAAATACTAAAGAAAAAGTTTTCAACCGAAAATATGCATGCCAAATTTGTTGATTGCATTGTATCAGAAAAAGAACTTAATCAAATGCAAGAAGATATAGAAAACTTGTTGGCTGACTTATTATGAAACCAGACCAGTCTAGTAAAAAAATTATATTTGTGTCTGATTTATTTATTGAAGACTATCGCGGTGGTGCGGAACTTACTACAGAGGCATTTATTAGATCTATGCCGATTACCCACCAAGCAGCAAAAATTAATTGTTCAAAATTAACAAAAGAAATAATTGATGAACACAATGACGCGCATTATGTAATATGTAATTTTTCTGCTCTTGATGACAATGTAAAAGTTTACATGTGCAAAAATTCTGACTATTCGATAGTAGAATATGATTATAAAATATGTAAATATAGATCTTTGAATAAACACCAAATTATTGAAAATAAGCCTTGTGACTGTCTAGAAACTTACGCTGGTAAAATAAATCAGGCTTTTTATGGATACGCAAAGCACGTATTATTCATGAGTGAAGGTCAAAGAAATATATTTTTACAAAAACTAAAAACATTAAAAAAAGAAAAAACATTTGTTTTAAGCTCTGCGTTTTCGAAAGGGGATTTAAATTTTATACAATCCATCAAAGATAATGAGAAATCAGATACGTATCTAATTTTAGGTTCCAAATCTTGGATTAAAGGAACTAGCGAGTGCATACAATATGCTAAAAACAATAATTTAAAATATGAAATTGTAGAAAATTTACCATATCATGAATTGTTAATAAAAATGTCCACTTCTAAAGGTCTTATATTCAGACCTCTGGATTATGATACGTGTCCTAGAATTGTTATAGAAGCAAAACTACTTGGATGTGATCTTATACTAAATGAATATGTTCAACATAAAGATGAACCATGGTTTAAAACACAAGAGTCTTGCTACGAATACATGGATTCTAGACTCGAAGCATTCTGGAGTTATTATGAATGATACTATAGTTATAATGGGAAATGGGCCATCTCTTAAAGATGTTGATTTTGCAATGTTAGATGGTGTTGATACTTTTGGATTAAATGCAGCGTATCGAGCATATGAACGTTTAGATTGGTGGCCAAAGTATCATGGCTGCTTCGACTATATTGTAACTGAATCGCACAAAGAAAATTATATAAACTTAATAAAAAATTCACCGATAGAAAAATGCTTCTACATTCTGGATATTGCTGATGATCCAGGATTCCAATTTGTAAATTTGCAAACATACGGAACCACTAATAGGTGGAACGGTTCTGAAGCTGATTTTAATAACTTTCACGATAACGGAAATTCAGGAGCCAACTCTTGTTCTGTAGCATCTTGTTTAGGTTATAAAAAAATTATTCTTCTGGGTGTTGACTGCAACTATGTTGAATTCGTAGATGGTTGCGCACGCGATGGCTCTGCTTTAAAAATGGAAAAGACACCTGACACAAATCCAAATTATTGGTTTGATGATTATCAACAACAAGGAGACAAATATAATGTTCCTGACGGTATCAAATTTCACCTACCAACATGGAACACGTTTGCTTACAGAGCCGCACATGCTGGCATTGAAATAATAAATTGTAGTCCAATAACAACTTTACGTTGTTTTAAAAGAATGTCACTAGAGGAAGCATTAAAGTGAAAAGAAATCATTGTTTAATTTGCGGTGGGCAGCATCTAACAAAAATTCTAGATCTGGGCAATCACCCATATGCTGACACATTTATAGCTGAGAAAGATAACTGTAACTTACTCCCAGTTTATAAATTATCTTGCGTGCTGTGTCAAGATTGTGGTCAGGTGCAGACAGAATCTGTTACCAATCCAGAAGATAGATATAATCTATATGACTATTCATACACATCATCTAATTCATCTGTGTCAAGAAGTCATTGGCAAAATTATTCACAAGATGTTATTAGCAAACTGTCTGTAAAAGAAAAAGATAGAATTTGTGAAATTGGTTCAAATGATGGATTTCTACTTGATTTTTTTAAACAACACGGCGCGATTGTTTTAGGAATTGATGCGTCAAAAAAGCTAGTTGAAATAAGTAACTCAAATGGAATCCCAGCAATCCAAAAAATATTTAGCTTAAATATTTCTGATGAGATATTAAAAAGTCATCCTAAATTTGATGTTGTGGTCGCTAATAACGTATTTAACCATGCAGATGAACCAATATCTTTTTCAAAGGGAGTAAAAAATCTATTGAAAAGTAATGGTCATTTTGTTTTTGAAGTTCCATATTGGAAAAGCACTATTGATTCCCAAAAAATAGACCAAGTTTATCATGAACATGTTAGCTATTTTACAGCAACATCTGTTAAAAAAATGATGGAAAAGATTGACTTTAGTGTTGTTGATATAGAAGTGGTGGATTATCATGGTGGATCGCTTAGGGTATATGCACAAAAATCAGACAATATTGAACACTGTGAAAAATTATATGACCTAATGAAGAATGAGTCTTATCTGTTTGATGAAATTACATATGATAATTTAATAACTGATTTACAAAGAAAAAAACATTTATTTTTGAAAGACTTATTTGAGGCTAAAGTTTTAAAAAATATACCTATTGTAGCCATTGGTGCCGCCGCCAAAGGCAACACTTTTTTAAACTATATGAACTTAAACTCTACACTTGTAGATTATGTGACTGATAGTTCTCCCTTAAAACAAGGAAAGTCGACTCCGCTAACTAATATTCCAATAACATCAGATGAAATATTGTCAAAATATGATGATGTTTATGCTATAATATTATCATGGAATTTATCAGATAAAATAAAACAAAAATTATACCACATTAATAAAAACATAAAATTTATAAACTTCTATAAGGACTATCAATGAAACACAAGAACATTTGGACTACCACAGAGCCTCCGTTGGAATTGCATTCTGATGATCGCGGAGATATAACAGATATATTTTACAAGTCTGATGTAAATCATGTTGCTGTTGTTCGATCAAACAAGGGCGCTGTTAGAGGTAATCATTACCACAAACAAACAACTCAATACATGTTGATCACTAAAGGATCTTTAGAATACTGGCATAAACCGCTTGATTCAAATAAAGAAGCTGAGTGTGTTTTATTGTGTGAGGGTGATTTTGTTGAAACTCCACCTAACGAAATACATGCATTGAATATTGTAGAAGATAACGAATTTGTAGTTTTCACTACCGGTGTTCGTGGTGGTCAAGATTACGAGTCTGATACTTTTAGAATTGGCGAGAACATCATAAAAGGGTAAAAAATGACTGAAGAAAAAATTAGACTACACTTGGGATGTGGACATCGATATTTACCGGGTTTTTTGCATATAGATATTGATAATTCAGTTCCTCATCTTGATTATTGCTCAGACATTAACGACTTGAGTATGTTTGATGATGGATCAGTTGATGAGATTTATACATGCGGCGCTATTGGGTATTATGACTCCGAAGAACGCACAGTTTTATTTGAAGAGTGGAATCGAGTTCTAAAAAAAGGCGGCAAACTGAGAATATCAGTAGTAGATTTTGAGAAACAAATTGAGGTATATCTTAAAACAAACAAAAATTTAAGAAGCCCGGGCGTAATTGGACCAATGTTTGGAATATGGCCATTTACAGATAAACAAGGAATAGAAAGAAAAGCATTTAAAAAAACTGCATACGATTATGATACTTTAAAAGATGTTCTTTTAAGTTTTGGTTTTGAAGATTACAAGAGGTATGATTGGAAAGAATTTAATCCACCTGGATATGATGATTATTCAGCAGCGTATGTTCCGCACATGGATGAAAGTGGAGTTCATATTATGCTTAATGTAGAGTGTGTAAAGTGTTAAATTTATACTCTCGTGTTGAGCCATCAAAATTGATATTGACTCTTATAAGAAAAGAAGATATAACACACTCTCGGCACAATATTACGCCCGACGAACAATATCTTCAAGCGGGAGCTAAAAAACTAAAAATAGATGAATATTTCCCGCCACACTATCATCTTCCGTGTGAAAAATTGGCCACTATAACAGAAGAGGCATGGGTAATCCTAAATGGCAGGGTAGAAGGAAAGTTTTACGACTTAGATCATAAATTATTAGACACTATCGTCTTGGGAGATGGAGATTGTATAGTATTATATAAAGGTGGCCACTCGCTAAAAAATTTAGATGAAGGAACAATTATGTATGAATTTAAAACAGGCCCATACTTTGGCAGAGAACAAGATAAAGAATACATTACTGAAAGCGATTGATTATGAGTAATATAGATTTTGATGTTATTAGAATTTTTGAAGAACAGGTTGCTTCTTTTTTTGGTTCACCTTATGCGGTTGCTGTAGATTGCTGCACGCACGCTTTAGAATTATGTTTAAGGTATCAAAATATTAAACAATTTTCGACCCCAAAAAGAACATATATTTCGGTTCCTTTTCTAGCTAATAAATTAAATATTGAACACTTTTGGAGGGACGAAGAATGGTCAGAGTTTTATTTTCTTGGAGACACAAATATTGCAGATGCGGCAGTCCTATGGAGAAAAGATTCATTTATTGAAAACACTTTTATGTGTTTAAGTTTTCAATATCGTAAGCATCTTAGTTTAGGTCGTGGGGGTATGATATTGACTGATAATAAAAAAGCAGCAAAAGACTTGAAAAAAATGTCATATGATGGTAGAATACCAATGGTGCCTTGGAGAGAACAAAATATTTCATCCATTGGCTATCATTACTATATGACACCCGAAACAGCGCAACTAGGTTTGGATAAATTACCAGAAGCTATAAACACTGAGCCAAAAAAATGGATTACTACCGACTGGCCTGACCTAACACAATTGGATGTTTTTAAACACAGAAATGGAGATTTTTAATAATGAAAAAAGCCTTAATTACAGGTATTGCTGGCCAAGATGGTAGCTATTTAACAGAATACTTATTGTCCAAAGGCTATGAAGTTCATGGTATTGTTAGAAGGCATTCTGTTGCTGAAAACCAAAATCATAGATTGAATAAAATTGGACTAAACAAAAATGTTCAAACATATTATGGTGATCTGCTTGATTACCCTTCTCTTGTTAGAGTAGTTAGCAAGGTTATGCCAGATGAGATATACAACCTTGGAGCAATGAGTCATGTAAGAGTTAGCTTTGATATGCCATCATTTACCATTCAAACTAACGCACTTGGTGTTTTGCACATGCTTGAAGTATATCGAACAATAGTTCCACATGCAGCATTCTACCAGGCTTCATCTTCTGAAATGTTTGGTAATTCTGTAGACGCTGACGGAGTTCAAAGGCTAACAACGCCTATGAACCCTGTTAGTCCTTATGGGTGCGCTAAAGTTATGGGATATAATCTTGTTCGACACTATCGGCATGCTTACGGTCTTCATGCTTGTAATGGAATCTTATTTAACCATGAGTCACCACGCCGCGGCTCAAACTTTGTTACAAATAAAGTTGTAAAAGGAGCAGTATCAATTAAGAAAGGTTTGCAAGACAAGTTAGAATTAGGAAATATGGATTCATATCGAGATTGGGGTCACTCTAAAGATTATGTCCGTGCTATGCATATGATAGCAAACCACCATGAGCCAGATGAATTCATTGTTGCAACTGGAGAAACCCACTCAGTTCGTGATTTGTGCGAAGCTGTGTTTAGCAAACTGGATATGGACTATCGAGATTATGTTGTGCAAAATCCTAAATATATGCGCCCAGAAGAATTAAAATATCTAAAAGGTGATTCATCAAAGGCAAGAGAAATACTAAATTGGAAACCAGAATACACATTTAGCTCAATGTTGGACGAAATGATAGAAAGATGGCAGCAAGAACTGTAAATACTAAAAACAAAAATTTAGAGATTGGCGAACTAGTAAAATGGTATGAGTCATATGCTGACGGTTATATAACAAAAGATGCGGGTTATGGTGTTGTAGTTGGTATTAACACATATGAACTTGGGTTTTCCGAGGGACCTTACACAAATTACACTGTCTACAGAAACAAGCACTCAGACACAATGCGCTTTGGCATTGAAGAACTGGAGTTACTAATTGATGAATAAAAGATTATGTATTCTACAGGTAACACCGTCTACACCAACACAAAGTCATGTAGAACTATTTGGCAACAAAGAGCAATGTGATTTTTATTTTGTCACCCATGATAAACCACACAAAGAAGCACTAGAATATTGCCCAAACACAACTTGGACTGACACTAGAAATGTTCTAATAGAAAAAGTTCCTAAAAAGTATGATTATTATGGCTTTGCTGATTATGATTATGGATTTCGTCCATTAGGCACTTTAGGTGCTCTGGAGCAAGTGTTATATGATTTAGACAAGTTTAATCCTGCTGTGTTGACTTATTATCCTGGACGTGGTATGATAACGCCATTTGCAGATAACATTGATTATCGAAACAGTAAAGAATATTCGGTTTTACCGTTTGCTCATGCTGGGTTCAAAATGATACATCACAGCTTATTAGATTGGTTTTTTCCTATGATTACTCAATATGGCGGCGGTGTTGAAGCCTGTCATTTATTCAACATATTGGAAATACCATTTTTAAAAAACACTGTATGTAGCCATAAAATGGTATATGATAATGGACACACAAATATGGAATCTCCACATAATCGTGACTCTTACAAAAATCAATATAACATGCATATGATGTGGAACTGGCTGCGACCTTCAATTAAAAGAACAAAAATAATTGATTACTATGCAAAAACAGAAAAAGAAAAAGCAGACCCAATGTTAATAAAACGAGCATTTATTGACATTGTAATACAACAAAACATACAACCAGTTGAATCAGAAAAAACAGTAAATTATTACGATATAAACAAAATTTCAACATTTTTTAATCCCACTCACGAGTGGTTTGTTCAAAAACTTAATAAATAATAATGAATATATTTATTCCAATAAAGCACAACTCACAAAGAGTGCATCGAAAAAATTTTAGAAGATTCGGAAAAGAGCCTTTGTTTAAGCACACATTGCTTAAATATAAAAATCATAACGTTTTCGTTGATACCGACAGTCAAGAGGTCATAGATCTAATTGGGCAAGATAAAAGACTTAGGCATGTCAATGTTTTTTCTCGCAGTGAATCCCTAATAGGCGATAAGGTATCAGTATGTGATTTAATAAAAGATTTTATTATTAGATTAAAAATACAAGAACCAATTGCTCAAATTCACGTTACAAGTCCATTTTTAAAAGAAAAAACAATAGCCGATGCATTTACGTATCTGCGTAATTACGACTCTGTTGTATCATGTAATATATACAGATCTAGATTCTGGAGAAAAGAAAGTTATGGCTTTTGTCCAGTAAACCATAATCCGACTAAAATGGAACAAACACAAGATCTACCAGCATTTTATGAGGAAAACTCGGCCTTTTATATTTTCAAGCCGGAAGTAATTCTATCACAAAATAGTCGCATTGGACAACAGCCGTATTTTTATCCGATTGACACTCAGGAAAGTATTGATATTGATACAGAAGATGATTGGGATCTTGCGACAAGGGCACTTTTAAATGAATATTGATTTAGTGATTTTTGACTTAGATGGGGTCTTGGTTGATGCTTGTGAGTGGCACAGGTTGGCATTAAATGAGGCGCTAAAAGAAGTGTGTAATTATGAGATTTCATTAGATGAACATTATTCAACGTTCAATGGGATTCCAACAAAAAAAAAGCTTAATATTTTAACTAAAACTGATATAATAAAACAAAAAGATATTCAATGTATTTATGACAAAAAACAAGCAAAAACGTTAGAAATCATAAGAACTCATTGCAAAATCAGGCAAGAAAAAATAGATATGTTGAAGTATCTCAAAGCAAATAACGTTAAAATAGCATGCTACACCAATAGTATTAGACAGACGGGCTCGCTGATGTTAAAGAAAACAGGTATTTATGATCTTTTCGATTTGTTTCTATCTAATCAAGATGTACCAGAACCAAAACCAAACCCAATAGGCTATACTCAAGTGATGGAATATTTTGGCATAAGCAAGCAAAATACTTTGATAATCGAAGATTCACCAAAGGGACTAAGTGCTGCTCTTGATTCTGGCGCTAGAGTTGTAAAGGTTAATAACCCTGATGATGTTGACGTTTTACTTTTTAGGAGCGCCCAATGAAGATTTTGATACCAATGGCAGGAGAAGGAAGCAGGTTTGTAAAAGAGGGCTACACTTTCCCAAAGCCGCTGATTGATGTTGATGGAAAACCGATGATCCAATCTGTTGTTGAGAATTTAGATTTTGATGCGGAATATATTTTCTTAGTTAGAAAGAAGCATTTGGAAGAGTACACTGGATTAGAATCAACTTTGTGTAGAATTACTAATGGCAGATATAAACTTGTTACAGTCGATGGACTAACCGAAGGGGCAGCTTGCACAGCGTTGCTGGCAAAGGAGTTTATAGATAACGATGAAGATCTATTAATTGCTAATTCTGATCAAATTATTGAATATGAGCCAGAAAACTTTATGCTGATTAAAAATATAACTAATTGTGATGCCGCTGTCTTCACCTTTAATGCCGTGCATCCGAAGTGGTCTTTTGTAAAAACTAACTCCAGAGGTTTTGTCGTTGAAGTTGCTGAAAAGAAGCCTATATCAAATATAGCAACTTGTGGCATCTATTGGTATCGCAAAGGCTCCGACTTTGTTAAATATGCAGAATCTATGATTAGAAAAGATATCCGCGTAAACAATGAATTTTACATCGCTCCCGTATACAATGAACTTATTCAAGATGGGAAAACGTTGGTTCCTTTCTATGTTCACAAAATGTGGGGTATTGGTACCCCAGAAGACTTAAACCATTTTTTAAAAAACTATTTTCCAAGGAGATAAGAAGTGTCACATCAAGATAAATTTTTTGACTTCATTGATGATTTAAACAAGAATAATATAAAATATTATTTTTTGAGAGGGTTTACAAAATTACCACACAAGCCAGATACAGATATTGATTTAGTGTGTCACATGTCCGATTGGGATTTCTTCAACAAGATTGCAGAAAATCATTTATCCGGAGAGGGTTTTCAAAACTTTGGTTTTGCTGAATATTGTGATATGAGATATCATCCATTCTTTACTCCCGGACCTACGGATCATTCCATACCAAATGGTAGATTTAGAATTGATTCCTATAACTGTCTACATATGAGCAGCCCAATGAATAATTTTAGAACTTATTGGACTTTGCCATACAAGTTTGGCGAATACGTGTTTGAGAAAAGAATTAAAGTTCCCTATGAAACACCGTATTATATACCATCTGTTGAGTGTGAGATTTTGTTATTGGTATTGAGGAATATTTTAGATTTTCAAGGATCTTGGAAAGCAAAGCACATCAACAGAATTAGAGACTTGAAGGGCAACTTTGATCAAGAAGAGTTACTAAACTGTACAAGTATGGTGTTACCACATAGCGACAAAGTTGTTGAATATGTGTGTAGCGATCAGTATAATAAAATTTTTAACCTAGTGATGGAGAATTAGAACTATGAGTATCATAACTAAAGTGCTCGTCGATACTACTATCGATTGGCCAATGAAAGGATCTAGAATTTTAGTAGAAAACAATATTGGTGACCTGGAGGCAATCCACATGCACATTCTTAGTGATTGGGATCGTGGGTGGACCTATAGGTTGCATTTTACTTTAGATGAATTTAAGGAATTCAGCAAAAAAATCATCGATGGAGGAAGATTATAATGGGACACATTGTTAAGCACATTATGGGTGAAGGACAAGAAGAGGCAACACCAAAATATCAAAAGTGGACAATTGAACTAAATTCTGATGGTAAAATTCACATTCACCTTAATAACATCAGAATGGATTTGACTGTTCCAGAGTACAACCAATTTCATGATATCATAAAGGCTTCTCATGACAAACTTTTTAAATCTTAAGGAAACTATAAAGTCTTCTTATACGATATCGGATGATTCCAGATTTTTTATTATTGATTCTAAATCTAAAACTGATTTTATAACCCTTACGCCACAAAAGATAAAAGAAGTAATTGATTATTCTCAACAAGAAAATAGTAATATTGTTGAGATATATCAATTGACATCTAATAGGTGTGTTAGTAAGTTTTATTCTGAACTAACTCCAATGGTTATAATTGAAAAAAATAGTTTTTATAGTTCTGAAGTTTTCTTAGAAAAATCTAAGAATTATACCAAATTCATTAGAGATTATGACAAGGTTTGCGATTTATACAATAAAATTGTTGATTCTTATATAGACTTTTCTATCAATACTGGTTGTTACTTTAGCGATATGTCTGGTAACAATATAATGGTGAATTCTGATTTTAGTAAGTTTAAGATTATTGATGTTTTTTCTATAAAGAGAGCTTACCCAAACATGTCAATAAAGTTCGATCCTTGGTCTATTATGTCTTGCATTAACATCAAAAGAGAGAACAACAAGGTGTTTGTTTCTGGTGACGATACTTTGAGCAATTATCTATCAAATCTTGATTTGAATCAACTCGATAAACAGGTTTTTAGTAAAATCAAAACCAGAGAATTTATTTTTCAATAAGACAGTTATATGCTATTGATATCACACAGAGGAAACATCAGCGGACCTAATCCTGATAGGGAGAACCACCCAGAGTATTTAGAACAAGCGATAAATCAGGGCTTTGATGTAGAAGTAGACATTCGCGGTAACCTTATTGATGGTTTTTGGCTTGGGCATGATGAGCCACAATATGAGGTTTCTACTGAGTGGATTTTTGAAAGAAGTCGTTTTCTGTGGCTTCACGCTAAATCTTTGGACACTCTTTTTACTTTTACCTCACAATTAACAGGTGTGCATTGTTTTTGGCACCAAAATGATTCTTATACACTTACAAATACGGGATATATTTGGACTTATCCCGGTAAAACCCTAACACCCCAAAGTATCTGCGTTATGCCAGAAAAAGTACCAAATTTTTATAGCACAGATGATCTAACGGATTGTTTTGGTATCTGCACTGATTTCGTTGAGAGTTACAGATGAAGGTGGCTATTCTTATACCTGGGTTGGTTAGGACCTACAAGCAAACATATGATAATTTTTTATTAAATGTAATTGAGCCCAACAAGGATGAACATGAAATTGATTTATTTTTAGCTTTTTGGGACCACACACATGAAAGAGGCGAAGCCGGAAAAAAAGACAATATCAAACAACTAGAAGAGGAAGAGCGACAAAGTATTTTGAGCTTGTATTCTCCTAAAGATTATCTGATTATGGATGATTATTTTCATAAAAATAATCAAGAATTTTTTGAAATAACTGAAAAACTAGTCAAGTCGATAGGCACCCCGAAACACCCCGATGGCAACAAATTGATTCAAAATGCCGTCGTAGCACAATACTATTCATGGTACAAGTGCTATTCTCTTATAAAAGAGGATTACGATATTATAGTAAAAACAAGATTTGACATCACAACAGAAAAAATATACTTTAATGATTTTAGAGAGAATCTTTTTAATTGTGCCGGTCCACCCCATCAATACCCTCAATATAAATTATCAGATGTTTTTTTTGCTAGCAACCAAAAGAACATGAAGGCAATAATGGATGGAATGTACTGTGATATATTGAATGATAAATTGGCAAATATTTCAAAACTTTATCCAAATGTTTTTCCTGAGTATATTCTAAAAGATTTATTAAAAAAACAAAAAATAAAAGTAAATTATCTAGACAAAAAGGTTTGTATCATAAGATGAGATTAGCTTGGCAACAAATACCCTCTACAGTTATATCAGAACTGCTATGTCATATCGGGCTCGACGGGGTCGTTATTGACACAGAACATAGCTTTTTTAACAATGAAACGTTATATAATTGTATCCAATTGATTACGTCGATGAATAAAGTCTGCTTTGTCAGACTAACAGAACCAAGCAAGACTTTAACAAGAGCGTGTCTTGACGCCGGCGCCGACGGGATTATATTTTCTACTGTGGAAACTGAAGAACAGTGTCAAAAGATTCACGAGATTTGTAAATTTCCTTCGCAAGGCGGTAAAAGAGGCCTTGGTCTTGTTAGGCAAAACAAGTGGGGTATGGATAAACTAATTTCAGATAGACCTTTTATGGTAGCACAAATTGAAACAATTAACGGCATAAACAATTTAGATAAAATAGCATCTTTTGGTTTTGATCATTATATGATAGGACCTTATGATTTATCAGCTAGTTTGGGTATACCAGCAGAGTTTGATAATCCAAAGTTTTTAGAAGCGATTGCTAAAGTAAAAGAAACAATCACAGACAATAGCCAAATGGCTGTTCATATTCCTACGGATGTAGACAAACATATTGACAAATATTGTGATTATGGTATAATAGCTGTTGGTATGGATACCACAATATTAATAGAGGGTTACAAGGAAATAACAAATGCTTAATTTTGAAAACATTGGAGACAAATTTACACAAGTTGTTCATACAGAAGAGTGGGAACAATTGCAAGAAAAATATAATCAATGTAGCGACATTTATGTTTTAGGTCATGGCGGAAATATGGCGGTCGCTGACCATGCTGCTGTAGACATGACAAGATTATCAAACGGAACTAAAAATGCAATTTGTCCAAGCTCTGGTTGTGTAGCTACATCATATATCAATGACACCAGTTTTGAGCAATGGATGGTTAATTGGTTGATTGCTAGAACTTCAACTAGAACTGTGTCGCAAATGAAAAAGTCACTAGTTTTAGGTATTTCGTCTTCTGGTAATTCTATTGATATCCTTAAGGCTTTGCAATGGGCCCAGGCAAATGGAATGCAAGTTGCCATGATTACATCAAGAGACATCACAGTTGAAATCGACGATCTCACCAAGGTTGTTCTCGGCGCAAACTACTATCATACAGCAGAAGTGTTAACACTACTTTTGACCTATCAGTTGACACATGGTTCAGGTAACGTATGCCCTCCTATTGGGCAAAACAACCCTAATGAACTCAAGAAGTTAAACTGGAAGGGTGGCAAGATTAGGGAACATAGTTATCCTGATGAACAAATTAACGTTGGGGTTGATTTTGATAAAGTTATTCATAAATGTTCTAAAGGATATTACGATGGGACAATTTATGACGTTCCAATTGAGGGATCATACGAAGCATTAGAAAGGCTTTCAAAAGATTACACTGTTATTGTTTATACTTGCAAGGCGAAACCTGACCGCGGATTGGTTAATGGTAAAACGGGAACTGAGTTGGTGTGGGAATGGCTAAGAGAACACAACATGGCTCAATTTGTTAGCAAAGTTACTGCCGAGAAGCCTCGTGCAAGATTTTATATTGATGATAAGGCTATCAGATTCACTGACTGGGATTCTGCATTTAAAATGATTGAGGAAATAGATGGCTAATTGCTTAGTCACTGGTCACAAGGGCTATATAGGTTCTAAGCTTTTTGCCAAACTTGTTGAGCTTGGTCACAATGTTTATGGAGTGGATATAGCATCTGATAACATCGATGAAAAATTAGATATACGTCATCATCTATTTCATAACAATAAACCCTGGCTTAAATGTAAACCTGATTATATTTTCCACCTTGCAGCTAAGCCAAGTGTATCATGGAGTGTAGAGAACCCTTCTGAGTCATTGTCACATAATGTTCTTGGGTCCTCTCGTGTATTAGAATTTGCAAAAGCAGTCAATGCTAAGCGTGTAATTTTTGCAAGCTCTGCGGCAATTTACGGCGCATCTAGTCCATATGGCATTCATAAGTTAATGACCGAGAAAGAGTGTAAGTTATACGCTGACTTATACGATATAGATACAGTATGTTTGAGGTATTTTAATGTTTATTCAAAAGACCAAAAATATGGCGGCCCATACTCTACCGTAATATCAGCTTGGATGGAGATGATAAGGCAAAATAAACCCTTACGTATTGATGGTGATGGTTCCCAGACAAGGGATTTCATTCATGTTAATGATATTGTAAATGCAAATATATTTTGTATGAATTATAAAAACAATTTTAATGGTGCAGCCTGCGATATCGGAACAGGGGTATCAACATCGCTTTCTGATATTCGTAATATAATTAATAATACCTTAAGTGTTGATTGGGATGAACAGCCAAGTAGAATTGGTGATATACAAAATTCTAAAGCTGATGTAAAATATATAAGTAAACTGGGATGGTCGCCCCAAATAAATATTGAAAGTGGCCTAAAACAATGTTTTGGAGAATAAAAACAAATGAGTAACACACAAAATCAATTAAAATTATCTGATCAAGCACTTGGTGCGATTATGATGGCTTTACAGGAATCACTATTAAATCAAATTGATATAGTTCCCATTCTTAAGGGATTTGAATTAATAGAGGGAGATAATGGACTAGTTGTCCAGAATCCGCCAACTGTAAGATTTTCTAATGATAGTTCGATTACTAACGAAGACTTAGAAAATATGATTAAGTAATGCCGCGTTACACTTACGAATGTCAAGCGTGTGGTGAGTCTCATAGTTACATGTTAACTATTGGTGATACTCCGCACACCTGTATTCTGTGTGAGGCTACTGGATCGCTTAATAAAGTATTCGGTAAAAATTCTTTTATAGTTCCCAATAAAAGTAAAAATGCTGGTGAACAATCTGTAGGAACTATAACAAAAGAATATATTGAAAAAAATAGAGAAATCTTAAATCAACAAAAAAAGGAAGCTAAAAGCAAAGATTATGAGCCGACTTGAGATAATACTGTCTGCATTTTTAATTTTGTCAGTTATAATTAATGTTGGTCTTGTAGTTTATGTTAGAGCAGCTATAGCTAGACTTTTATTGGTATCAGAAGAATTAGGAGATTTGCAGGATATGATTAATTCTTTTTTGGACCACACAAAAAATGTATATGAAATGGAAATGTTTTATGGAGACCAGACATTACAAAGCTTATTGCAGCACGCAAGAGACTTTAGTAGTCAGATGGAATCATTTGAGTTTATATATTCATTAACAGATGAGGAAGAAGCGCCGGCGATAACAGAAGAAGAATTTATAGAAAATGACAACTAAAAAAAGAACTAGAAGAAGACGTAGTAGAAACAAAAATCACTATTTTACACAAGATCACGAAGATGCAATTATAAAATATTGTTTAACAAATTGTTCCCGCGAAAGAACACAACTGTATGTTAACTGGATAGAGCCAGCATTTAATGAAATGGTGGACAAAATTGTTTTTACATATAAGTTTACAAATTTACCTAATATTGATTATCTACGTGATGAATGTAAAGTGTGGCTAATGACCATACTGGATAAATATGATCCAGCAAAAGGCTCAAAGGCGTTCTCATACTTTTCAGTAATCACTAAAAACTGGTTTATACACAAAGTTAAGCGCCAACAAAAACGAAACAAAAGAGAAGTTGATATTGGCAATATACCTAAAAACTATGAAGAAGAATTTTTATCAACAACTGAATCTTATGTCTCAACCCGAGTAGAAGAAGAATTTTGGAAACTTTTTTATAATGAATTAAAATCGTGGGATTCTTCTCAAATGAAAGAAAATGATTTTAAAGTTTATCAAGCAATCAATATACTTTTTGAATCAAAAGAGGACATAGAAATTTTTAACAAAAAAGCTATTTACCTATACCTAAGAGAGATAACAGGTCTAAACACTAAACAAATTGTTAACTCACTTAAAAAATTTAGAAAAAAATATTATACCTTTAAAGATGATTGGACCAGCGGTGAATTATGAGCAAAAAAGACTTAGATAGCCTTATTGAAGAGGCTCTTGGCAACATAAGAAACGATAGAAAAGTAGCTAGAGAGTTTTTAAATGAAGTGGCAACACAAATAGCTAATGACCCAGATCAAAATAAATACTTGAGTCCTGTCGCCGCAAAACATGTTGAGACATTACAAAGATCAAACGAGCAATTAGTAAAAATTATTGCCCTAACTCAAAAAAATCAAGTTCAAAGTTCAATACTGTCAGATTCAGATAAAGATTCATTGTTTGATATGATACAGCAAAAAGAGGCCGACTAATATTTTTTTGAAAAACTATTTATTAAGCAACACTTTCGAGGTAATTTTTTAACATGTCATTTACAGATAGCATACATTGGGATGATATATCTAATCCAAGACAAGCTCGAAAGCTTAGAGAATACTTAATTAAACAGGTTACTTCGCGGAGCCCTTATGGTCCTGTTCAATCAGCTATTATAATGAGTGAACCTAGAGATGAATCTACTGAAAACTTGTCTGGATTTATGCCGGCTGGCCCAGAAGCAGATACTTCGTATTCATCAGGTCGTATAAGAGATGCAAAAGTTTTTAGAGTTAAGTTTTTAAAAGGCGACAACAAAAGAAAATCAGCTAGTGGCGCCATACCAGATTTTGAAGCACTTTCTTTAACTAACGACGTTCTTATCGCTAGAAACAAAACAGTAAATTTACCTATATGCGTTGCGCTAGGTGATTTATCAACTGGATTAAAAGTTGGTGATAGAATTAAAGTTCAAACACAAAAAAGCAATATTGATCCTGACGTCCCATCGTTACAGTTTTGTTCCATGGTAGAATTAGAGCATTCTGCTTTAATGTCTGATGATGGAATGCAAAAAAATACAATTGCAAGAAAATATGAGTTTTTGTTTGAAGGGATTGAAACAACTCTAGAAGATATGAATATAGGACCAGAAGAAAGATCAAACGCGCCCGTGGTTTCTAACTCAATTAGAATCTCATGGAACGAAGCAATTGAAATTAGTCAAGTGCCGGCATTCAAAAAATTAGGAAAATGGATTAAGGCATCAGAAGGTGTCTATGAGAGTGTTATTGGGCATCTAACAGGCTGGACGGATCCAGCAACAGGCAAAAGAGTTGATCAAATGACACTATCTGAAATTAGAACCTCACAAAATCCAGGAGGAACAATTGACACAATTCCTGGTGTCACATCTGACGCTGTAGGAGCTTATCAATGGATTGGACCCACATTTAAAGAAACTGTCGATTATTTTAAAAAGACATCGCCAGGTATAGATTTTGACTCTGTAATTTTTAGTGGCCAAACGCAAGAAGCCTTGGCTGTATATCTTGTATTTGTTAAAAGACCAATTGTCGGAAATTATTTATTAGGTGCTCACGATAATTACTCGGAGGCCGGCCAAGCCATGGCCTATGAATGGGCGTCAATCCCACTTCAATACGCTGTCAGATCACCTTTGCCTAGTTGTAATAAGATTGTTCGAAAGGGCCAAAGTGCATATGAAGGTTGTGCTGGTAATAGATCATCTTCACGTTCTGGACACGGTCCAGATGATTTAGTTGCACTACTAAAAGAATCACAACAAAGCTTTTTAGGCTCTGGTGCAATAACAAGTGTTTTATTAAAAAATGAAATTGAAGTCGTAGCTAATGCTTCTAGTGCTTCTGCAGGCGGTGATGTAACTGAAACAGAAGAAGAAGATTTAGATGCCATGGCCGCGGCTCTAGGGATGCCCACTTAATTAGGATAAAAAAATGCCAGGTTCAAAAAAACAAGATAAATTTGTAAAAGACTTTTGGGAAAGAATGGAAAAAAGTCCTCCCAATACGATGGCGGGTCGTAAGGCGGTGGCAAATGCTGTGGGTGCAAATGCTCGCTCACAGGCGATGCAATCTTTTTTAAATTCTTCAAAGGTTTTGCCACCAAATACAGGGTTAATGGGAACTCAGGTGCCCGAGCCCACAATCAATTTTGTAGAACAAGAGGGCGGTAAATCTATTAAAAATTATAACAATCGCGCTGCAATTGTTTTAGGCACTGACCGCCCACACGTTCAAGCTTCAGGCGAAGGTGGCGCCGGCTCTACCGGTGCATATACTATTGATATAGTGGCCGGAAGAATGTCGTGTAAAGATAAAGAAATAGCAAGGGGAAAGATTGAAGCTGTAAACCCTAATTTTGCATGTGATGCTGCTAGAATATACGTTAGTCAGTTAACAAAAGTTGATTTACATTTTGGATTAGCATCAGGAATTATTGGTTCAAAGCATGAAATAGGGGTCTCTGAACAACCACGCTCAGCGGTAGCAATTAAAGCCGACAACGCCAGAATTATTGGTCGAAATGGAGTTAAAATTGTATCGGGTCGTTCGTATGCGTTTAGAGGCGCAGGTCTTAAGGGAGAAACTAATTCACGCGGTGGCGCCATTCAAGAACCCGCCCCACCAATTGAATTAATTGCAGGAAACGTTACAGATTCATCATATGTTTTTGGTGGACTACGTAACCCAATTGAACTGGTATATGATTTGCAAGGTGTTGCTCGTGGAGATTTCACAAGAGATGCGCTTCAAGAATTAGGATATATGATTGAAATGTTAATAGGTGTTGTAGATCGTATTGCAATTATGACAGAAGTTGACACAGCACTTATGGGACCAAGCGTCTGGGAACCATGGCGTCCACCTGGGTCGGCAGCATTAGGTATTACGGAGCTTACCTCACTGAATCTTGCAATTTGGAATATTAGAATTGATAAAGTATTGTGGGAATTTAACTATATATATGACTTCGGATACAAGTATGTTACAAGTCAAAATGTGTTTTCGACATAAGGGTGTATAAATGGCAGACGAATCTAAATTTTTAAAATACCAAGATAAAAACAATGACGGCATGCCCGATGTTTGTGATGACGACAAGATCATAAAGGTCAGCAATTGTCCATCTTGCAAGCCAAATCCAAGCGCCGTCGTTCCAAAATGGAAAAAAAGAACTGTCGATGAGCCATGGTTTAATGACAAGTATTGCACATTTCAAATAACTGTTGTAACAATGTCGAAAACATTGAGATCACCAACGCCAGACTTAACTGACGAAGAATTTGTCGAAAAATTGTTTAAAGATAATGCTGCGGCAGCAGTCCAAGGTCTGTTAGATGGTTTTAACAAAGAAGAAAGCTCTGACACTGTTAATAGCTTAATTAATACGATAGATTATACAAAATATGATCTTGACACTCGATATGGTTCTGTTGTAAAACTTTTGTATACATTACCATATGATGTTTTTGCGCCAATTGAAGAAAGAGAAGAAGATAATGATATTGACGACGAAGCGGCCGGTCAAGGGGTTGAAATAACTTATAGTGCTAGTGCTATAAATCCCAAGCTTTTAAAATTGAGAAAGGCAATGTATATGTATTCGCGCTATTATAGGGTCTTTCAGGCACTAGAGGGTGGTAGTTTTCAATTTGTCAAATCTGGTAAAACCTTTACAAAATCTCAGTTTGATCGATATGGGGATCTAGGATTCTTTTTTGGAAGTTCAAGAATGAGCGATTTGTTAACTGATTTAGATAATTGGTTAAATGATCGAGGTATGAATATATTTGGCGTTGGCACTGGTTGGGGATGGTTTAGAGAAAGAGTAACTAGAATTACCTTTTACTTCACTCCAGAAATGAAGCTTAGAAAGATGAAAGTGTATACATCTAGATGCACTAAGCGACCACGTGTTTATGGGAAAAAACGATTAAAATCTTTAAACAGCAAAGCTGCTTGGAAAGATCCAACCGCGGTTGGCTATTTTACACAACTAAATCAAATTGATAACTTTTTGTCCGCGAGAGTTGAACGCCCGTGGATTGAGTTTGTAGAAAAATTTACCTTCCCAGAGGTGCAATCATCATTTACTATCCCGCCACCAGCAGAAGCGAAACCACAAACAGCTATGAGTTGTATCGGGGATGCATTAGCGAAAGAAGGAAAGCAGCTTGGAATGGACATATTGGATGACGTGTTTAGTATAGGTGATGCAATTGCTTATCAATTTCATAGAAATGTTTGCCAAAAAACACTGCAAGATGTAGATGATGAAAAAAATGCACTTGGGTTAGCTTATAAACCATCGAAAAAAGATCCAGACAAGCAAGTAATAGATCCCTTTAAAGTCGTCGATAAGGCTACTGGAGAAACTAAAAACGCATTAGGTATGGCAACAGAGCAAGCGTTCCAAACGTTATACGAAGATGATAGAATGTTTGTTCAGTTGTGTGCTCGAATGATTTCTGCTGCTTTACCGTTTCCTGGTGGTGGTCAACAGATGATTCACGATATGTGGCGATTTGGCTTTGGTCGTATGAAATTGTGTGGCCTTTTGGATTTGATGATAGATGCTTTACAATGCTTATTCAAAGGTCTATCACTTGAAGAAGCATTAGCTAGTGCTATAAAAGCTGCATTAAACGCCATGTCAATTGAAAATTTTGGTGATTTGTTTATTGGTTTGCCGCCTGATAAACAAAATGAATTAGAAGATTTGGTTAATAAAAAATTAGAAAATAGTGATATATTTGGTGAAGGTTCTAATTTACAGAGAATGTCCGACGCCGGCCAAGGTATGGATTCTGGCGCTGGCACCTTGCAAGACAAGCCGTTTTATGGTAAAATTAGTGTTAAAAAATATCGCCCATGGGAAAACGAAGATATTATAAATCGTGAACGTTCTCAACTAAAAGAAGGAAACTATGGAACTTTTCCTCGACCTAAGAATTTAAAAGGTGCGACTGAACAACCGGTTAAAAGAACTTTAGCACAACAATTTGATGTTTCTGCACGCGCTCAAGAGGAGCTTGATCCTAACAATATTATGCAAGCATATGTTATGGCGCTCATAGAGGTTTATGGCGATAACCTTCTGGGGCTTACTGACTTGCTTAACAAGTATCCTGGCGCCCAAATTATCGCATCAATTATTGCTTTGGTTGATTGTCCGCGCCCACCAATGTTTGATCCTACATTTTTTGACTTTTTAAAGACACTGGAGTTGCCTTTCTGTCGAAACATTAATGAAATAAAGATGTTTAGACTGGAAAACCCAGGAACAATTATTCCATACATTATGGATTGGCCCAAGCTATTATTTGAAGCGATGGTGTTGGCAATTACTACGTTGGTAATTCATATCATTATGAAAATTTTAGTTAAGATATGTCAGATTATTGGCGATGCAATTTGCAAAGCACTAGAGATTACTGGTGATCTTGCGCTAGCTATCCCTTCTGTCATAGCTGGAAAAACAACGTTTGCTGATGTTATAAGGGAAAGTATATGTGGCCCAGAAGCAGATGATAATCAAGTAAATGCGACTATTATTGAAATGTTTGAAAAACTTGGTGTAGGTGGAGCAGCCTTAGCTGACACACAAGCAGTAGCTAATTTTACAGGCGATATAAGTAATGCAACCACTAGAACAGAACTTATGGAAGCATTCATGGGTAACGCTAGCAACGATTTTATTGATATAGTCTATACTATTATGGAAAATCAATATCCTGAGTTCCTTGAAGGCATGCCAACCAAGGGACACCTGCAGGACTTCTTTTCCGATGTAGGAAATTTGTTCCCAGTAGACGTAAGAGCAGCCATGAACGAGATTCTGGATGCACTACCAGATGACGATGAATTACCAGCTAACCCCTCACTATGTGCTAGTCCCGAAGATATTGAGGCGTTTCAAGATAGAAGGTGCTTACTTTTAGAAGGTCGTGCGACACCAGAGCAGTGTGCGGCTATGTTTAATAACTTACAAAACGAAAATTTAGAAGATTTAGAAGAAATTACCACAATTTTACAAGGAGGTGTTGCACAAGCAATAGAAGATGCGATGCCTCCAATCGTATCACAGCCAGGCTGTGATGATGGCTTGATACCTTTTGAATCAGAAGAATCACAAGCAGCAGTTGGGATTGTTTTAGGTAGCGGCCTTAAACAGCTTCAAATGGAATTTGCTCAAGATATGTTGGGTAAAGGTGATTTTGGTTCTGGCGAAAAAGGCTGGGGCATGTTAAACATGATCCTTTCGGACACTAATGGTCATCCATTTACTGAACACCAGAGAAAAGTTGCCAGAAACATTAGCTCAGTTGACTTTATTCAAGATTCATCTGATTTGGTTGAAGAGGTAGCTGAAGAGGTTGGTGAAGTGCTGGCTCCGTTTTTTGTTCCTTCAGTAGTAGAACAACAACATCAATACCCTGCATATGTTGCTGAGTGGATGTGGGAACAGATGATGTTAACTAATGTAGAATTTAAAACCAACACTGATTTACAAAAACCAAAGAATTATTTTAAAAGCTTTGACGACTTAGGATGGGAAGGGTGGTTTTGGACAAACATAAACCTTATAGCTTTACCAGACTACGGATGGAATGTTAAATTGCAAGCACAAATGGGCCCAAAGCAATTGAAAATTACCAAGAGAAGTAGAAAAGCAACTCCAGATTTAGTAATCTCATACGAGAATAATGCTAATGGTTATCGTGAACACGATGGCGAGGATCCGTCATGGGGCTATGATATAGAACTTTATACTCCCGAGTTGGTGGCTATAAATCCAAGCCCAAAACAACCAAGTCTTAGTTTTCAAACATATGACGTTATAGACCCAGAAACTGGCAGAATAACAACAGGTTCCGCACCATCACCGCTTGAGATGGAAGGCGCCGAATTGGCACAACAAAGAGTCGATGAGCTATTACAGAGAATAGAGGCGCTAAGAATGATGTTAGCAACCCATAGATTTAGAAAAGGGGATAATGCAAGAATTACAATAAATGAATACCAAAGATTTGGAGATGATTCGACCCAAAAATCTAGGGAATTTGAGTTTTATTCGGTTGATCCAACACTAGACGATTTGAATACAGAAGAATATCCAAAATTTAATTCTTCTTTTGAATACGGAACTGAAAAGCCACCTCAAATAATATTATTGCAAGAAATATTATCAAAATTTAACGATACGCAAATAATTGTGTCTACCCAAAACTATAACGCTGCTATGAGTCAGATGTTTAATGAAATAAAGCGTGAGATACATGGCGAGGCAGATCCTCTTCAGACAAAACCTGGCCCGTCAAAGCCCGCGTGGTTATATGGTGCTTTGTATGATGATCTCACAATGGACGATACACTGTATGTTGTTGATAAAAAGCAAACATTATCTCCTGGTGGAACTTTTTATGGTGACGCGGAAGTAGCAAATTACGACGAAGGCGAGCGAGATGGTAACAGAGAAATTGAAAACGACGACATGATTCTAGGAATCAGCAAAATGGAATATGAAGAGAAATACGAGGATAGTGGGCGCCCCAACCGAGTGTTCTATTTACACCCTGATACTTACGGTGGAACATATACCAAGCCAAAAATTTACATAACCCCTGTTCAAAACAAAGGCTGGCGTGGCTTTGTAGATGTAATTTTTCCTGAATTAAGTCCATGTAAGCCATCAAAAAAGAATATGGTAGAATTTAACGATATTCAAGATGAAATTTCTAGAGCATATACATTTATGCCGGACGATCAACGACTTAGAGAAAAAGAATATTGCGCAGTAGAAGTTCCATACAATAGAATATTAGAAAGAAGTAGTAAGTCAGGAATCCAAGGATTAGTCAAGGCAGCTTGTAGAATTTGGGGAACAACTCACATGATTAAAGCCATGGCTACATTTAGCACTTTTGCTCCTAAATTTCCAGAAACTTGCAGTTCTCTTTTTTCAGCATATGTCGCTGAACAAATGGAGTTATCTTTTAAAGATCCTGGCGGCGCTTGGTGGGAATGGTTTTTATCATTTAAAGATGAAGAATTTTGGTATGCCTTTTTAGAGCAATCTGTCCAAACATACGCTCGACTAGTTGATGACGGTGAAATCACAGACCCTCCGGAATCTGTCTTAAATGCACTTTATAAAATAAATGACATGCAAGAAAGATATAGTTTTCAATATGATGAGCAACTAAAAGCTGCGCGTTCTTCTGGTCGCGCCGAGCCATGGCCATTTGATACTTTGGATAGTTTCCGCTATGAAGAAAAATTAAATGCCGTCAGAGCAACAGAAGAACATGCTAAACTTGTTCTAAAAGAAATGATTTCTATGGAAATGAATACAATTGGTGAAATTTTCACTCAAAACATGAAATCAATAAATATGTCTCCCACATATTCTGACATGGATTACTACGCAATGAGTAATTTATCTGAAGGAGCCATAGGTTTATCATTAGACAAAGTAATAAAGGAAGAAGTTGTCGGCTTAGAAACGTCCGGCTCTGGGCACTACACTAACGGAACCGAGCTAGCGTTACCAGATGGCACACCATACAGTGGCTTTTATCATATTCACGAAGACGAGGACGGTAATTCAATTTATATGGTCGGAGAGGCACACTCAGATGAAACGCACTCAGAACTTACTGTTTTTGCAAACAAAATAATTGTTCCAATTGGCGATATAACTCCGATAAGCAACGGAACAACAACTCCTGGCGGTAAATTTTTTAGATTAGAAAAATATATTAGTATTAACGGTGAAAGATACGCTCCCGACGATGCAATTGCTATTTTGAGAGCCGGTGATCCCTCGAAAAACGTTTCAGATGTGTTTCCCGGAACACTAGAACATGTTCACTTTGAGCCGAGAGATGCTAATTTATATGATGAACCAGCGTCCCCTGATTCAGATGATACAGCCATGGGAACTGACACTCGTGTAGTCGGACTGAAAGGAGAGCTTGGTGTTCGATACGGATTGAAATTTTCTGTAACAATGGGAGGACAATCTTTGGAAGCATGTAACGTCGAAATAGATGTATTAGATTTAAAATTAAATCAAGTTCCTAACTTAGAGGGTAATTCAAAATTATTGTTATGTCTAATAAACAAACTAAAAGAGCACAAAGATTTCCAATTAATTGTCAGATATGTGTTTCCATTAAATAAAATGATAGCCACGTGGGCTATTTATAATGATTTTGGATTTTTGCCGTCAATTGGTCAAAAGACAGTAGATCGAGGCGAAAACAGGTCCGGTATACCAGATGAAAAACCTGGCGTATTTGTAAAGATAGGAGATGATGACGAGCTTTTAGGTTATGAGTTCACACCAGGCTGGGAGCATAAATCAGATCGAGCCAATCCAGCCGGCTGGCCTATGAGTTGGTTTGTGAACGATAATCCTTGGGATGATTGGGATAAGGAATTATTAAGAAACTCAAGAAGCAGAATTAGAAATCTATTTAAACGTTACTATCACAGTAGAGATTTTGGACATGTCCCAGACGATGGCGGGTTTAGTCCCGGTAAAATTTTACTGAAAAACTTAAAAGCTGCGTTTGCATTACCTCCTTTGGCTGGTCAAATGCCATGGTCGATGAAACGAAGAATTGTAAGTAATCCATTCAATGCGCTTGGTCAGGTGTGCAAAAAATAATAGTAAAGCATAATTAATAAAGAGGAAATATAAATGGCGTCAATTGGTGTTAAATTACCTATTACATACGATTCTGGTGATGGATTCACAATGTTGAAAACATTAGATGAAACTGTAAGACAAAATTTAAAAATGCTTATACTCACAAATCCTGGCGAGAGGGTGATGGAACCAGATTTTGGAGTTGGAATGCAGCAATATTTATTTTATAATTTTTCTGAAAATATTGAGACTCAAATATCGGAAAGAATTAAAACTCAAGTTGCTCGCTATATGCCATCTGTCATAATAAATAATATAAGATTTTACGGAAATGATCCAGATACAAACTCACTATCTTTTGCAATAGAATATTATGTGCCTGATATTGGGTTGAGTGATTTATTAGAATTTACTATTTAGATTGAGGACAAAATATGTCAAAAGATCAAAAAAAGAATTTACCAATCAATTATACAAATAGAGAATTTTCCGGAATTCGAGATGACCTTATGGAATTAGCAGAGAGATTTTATCCTGACACATTCCAGGATTTCAGCGAGGCATCCTTCGGCGCAATGATGATTGACGCTGTTGCATATGTGGGTGATCAGATGTCTTTGCATCTTGATTATAACATTAATGAATCGTTTCTTGATACTGCGTATCAATTAGGTAACGTTTTAAGACATGGCCGAGTATTAGGATACAAAGATCCCGGGCGCCCTTCTACATTTGGGGAGGTAGCACTTTATATAATGGTTCCAGCTAGTTCTACGGGAATGGGTCCTGATACGGCATATATACCTATTCTTTCTCGTGGAACATCATTCTTGTCCGACACTGGTTTAAAATTTGTTCTTACCGAAAATGTAAACTTTGCCGACGAAAAAAATAGTGTGGTGGTTGCACAGGTAGATAATACGACAGGTGCCCCAACAAGATATGCTATAAAAGCATATGGTAATGTTGTGTCTGGTGATTTTGCGCAAAAAGATGTTAAGGTCGGTGCTTATGAAAGATTTAGAAAAGTTAGCCTTAACATTGACAACTTATCTGAAATTATATCTGTATTTGATGCTGAAGGTAATGAATACTTTGAAGTTGATTACCTCGCGCAAGATATGGTATACAAAGAACTTAAAAACAAAAATTACAAAAACGATAACGTTCCTTCGATATTAAAACCAATGTTGGTTTCTAGAAAATACGTTGTTGAGAGAACCGCAACAGGATATGCGTTACAATTCGGCAGCGGAGAAGATGGTGGTTCCGGTGTAGTTGCACAACCTCAAAGCATTGCACTAGATGTTTTTGGCAAATCATATGTGACAGACACAACGTTTGATCCCACAAGATTAACTAAAAATCAAAGTTTTGGTATTGTTCCTTCAAACACTACACTTACAGTTGTTTACCGAACCAACAACCCCACAAATTCAAATGTTGGTGTTGGATCCTTAAAAACTGTTGCAAATGCTAGATTAATTTATCAAAACAAAACCTCATTAAGTGTGGACTTGGTAAATCAAATTAACACAACCATCGAGGTTTCAAATGAAACACCTATTGTTGGAGATATTACTAATCCATCAACTAGTGAGATTAAAAGAAGAATTTACGATACATTCCCAACTCAAAACAGAGCAGTAACACAAACAGATTATGAAAGTTTAGCCACACGTATGCCAGGTAAATTTGGTTCTATAAAAAGAGTTAGCGCACAAAAAGATAATGATTCACAAAAGCGAAATATTAATTTATATATTATATCTGAAGACTCTTTTGGAAAATTAATAGAATCTAATGGGACCATAAAACAAAACCTAAAAACATGGCTAAACCAACATAGAATGATTAACGATACAGTTGATATTTTAGATGCATACATAATCAACATTGGAGTTGAATTTGTAATTAAAACTGTTGATGGAGCGAACAAGTCAACCGCGTTAGCATCAGCCATAAGAAGAATAGCCGACAGATTCTCAGAAGGATTCTTTATAGGTGAACCAATTTACATCAGCGATATTTATTCAGAATTGAAAAAAGAGCCAGACGTTCTCGATGTTTTAAAGGTAAAAATAGTTCCAAAAACAGGGGGCTCATATTCATATGTAGATTTGCAAGTTAATAAAAACTTATCTCCTGATGGAAGCTATTTAATGTGTCCAAAAAATGCTATTTTTGAACTTAAATTTCCACAAACTGACGTCAAAGGAAAGGTTAGATAATGCTTAAAAGATATACGGCTTCTATAGATACAACAATAGTTAACGCGTATCAGCCAAATCTAAGAATTCGAGGCACCGGCTCTAATGCTGGTCAAGCTGATGTATTGGAAACCTTCTCTATATATGGTCGTCAAAGTCAGTCTTCTTCAGCATCTCCAGCATCCCAAGAGCTGTCTAGAATTTTAATAAAATTTCCTACTTCTAAAATAGTTTCAGATAGGGCCGCTGGCGTAATACCAGCGAGTGGTAGTGTTAATTTTTATCTTAAAATGCACAATGCTGAGCATTCAAAAACAGTTCCTCGTGATTATAAATTAGTAGTATTACCAGTTTCGCAATCTTGGCAAGAAGGTGAGGGCCTTGATTTGGAGGGATACAAAGATTTGACTAAAGGTCGCCCCGGCGCCAACTGGATATCAGCATCAAATTCTTCAGCCTGGACAAAAGTTGGTGGTGATTATTTAACAAACTCTTCTTCTATAATGTATGAACAAACTTTTGAATCAGGATTGGGGGATTTAGAAGTTGACATAACCGAGTTGGTTGAGCGGTGGGTGGCCGGCTCGACTAGCAATTATGGTGTTGGAGTATTTTTATCTTCAAGCTACGAGGCTTATTTCTCTGGCTCTGCTGGGGCAGATAGCGGAAGTGTATTAAATAACCTTGCAGGTGCAAAAGAATCATATTATACTAAAAGATTTTTCGCTCGGGGAACACAGTATTTTTTCAAAAGACCAGCATTAGAAGCGCGCTGGGATGATGCACGAAGAGATGAGCGAGGTGAATTTTATTTCAGTAGTTCCTTGGCTCCCGCAGCAGATAACTTAAACACTTTATATCTTTACAACTTTATAAGAGGCAGACTAACAAATATACCCTCTGTGGGCACCGGAAAGTTATTGGTTAGCTTATATTCTGGCTCTAGTGACAATAGTAAACCATCGGGCTCTAAATTGTCATTGCATGATGGTAACAATAATGTTACAGCTAGTTATGTTTCAACTGGAATCTATTCGTGTTCCATAGGCATAAATTCTTCATCAATTACAACTTTGTATGATGTTTGGCATAGCGGTAGTTTGGAGTTTAGCACAGGCTCTATTGCACCTTTGGTATTCAATACGAGACCCACAACAAAAGAGCCGATATATTATATTAATATTACCAATTTGGCTAACACATATAGATCTGACGAAACAGCAAGAATGAATTTGTATGTAAGGCATAAATACTGGAATCCAACAATATATACCAAAGCAACGACAGATCCGGCCACAACCAGTATCCAAAGTGCTTCATACCGAGTGATAAGAGCCCTTGATAACTTAGAAGCTATACCTTATGGAACCGGCTCAGATTTTCACACTGGTCTATCATTTGACGTATCAGGAAATTATTTTGACTTTGATATGAGTTTATTAGAGCCTGGATACGAATATATCTTTAAATTTTCCTTTTATGATAGTAGAATGAATACTTGGAAAGAACAAAGACAAGAATTTAGATTTAGAGTTGATAAATAGAGATAAATTAAATGAGTATAAAAAAGCTATTCGATAAAAGCCGTAAGGATTCTAGAAATTTTTCGGACTATTCTACTGATAAGGAAACTTTTGATGAAGTAGAATCTTCAAGAAACGCAGAATCGATACAGCAAGAAAAAAGAACATATGTTCCACAAGTTGATTATTCAGAGCCAAAGAATTTTATTAAATTTGGTTCCGCAGAACTTTTTTATAGTGGTGCATTAAATAGGATAATTGATTACTATCCTTATGATGGTTCTGAGGCTGAGAGAAACGAGTTTTATAATAAATTATTTGATGGCGAAAAATACATTTTTGATAATTTGTATCCAAGATACAACGGGTTTGCTATTTTAGGCGCTAATGGTGTAACTTATTCACTAAAAACAGCAGATGGTTATGGTCGCCCTGCCGCAGCCTCAACAGAATATATATCCTTTAAGGGTGGCCCAGGAACCGGTTCTGGTGGAACCTTGTCGGCCATAAGCCCAAACCCGTTTAATAATAAAAAACAAGTTTCTAACATATATGACAAAACAATTTACAAAACGGCCGGCCTGCCAAGTGATTATGGGACTGGCACTAGAGAATCGAATTTAAAGTCTAATTTTGATACTGGTGTTACTGTTGAGTTTTGGCTTAAGAAGCAATCTTTCTTAACTGCTTCGACTTCAAAAGAAGTTATATTTGATCTTTGGAACAGTAACTTATCTTCGTCGACCTCTTACGGAAGGCTCACTATCGAGCTTACTGGAGCCGCCACTGGTAGCCCATTTACAATCACAGCACAGTCAGGAACAGTATCAAGCTCTATATTTGCACAATCGATTGGTTCATCTATAACCACAGGCTCGCTTGAAGCTTGGCACCACTACGCCTTTAGATTTTATAATTCTGGTAGCAGCTTTATGGCTAAATTATATGTAGATGGTAAGATTAACGATACAAAAACATATAGTTCTAGAAGATTAGGAGAAATATCTAACTCCACCATGCTTGGTCGTATTGGTGCATTGATGACAAGCCCGTCAGGCTCAAGCGCTATAGCGGGGGATGGAACACTTAGTGCGTCTATAGATGATTTTAGATTTTGGAAAACCAACAGAAACGCAAGACAAATTGGAATAAACTATTTTACCGCGGTTGGTGGTGGAGCAAATACCGACATATCAAATGCTGACTTGGGTGTTTACTATAAATTCAATGAAGGCATTACTAACAACAGCAGTGTTGACAGTATTGTTTTAGATTATGCAGGTCGAGTTACTAATGCCGTTTGGACTGGATATGATACAAGTTCAAGAAATACAGGATCTGCCATAATTTTAGCATCTGCTGCTGAAAGAGAATATAAAGATCCTGTTGTTAGACGAAACCACCCTAATTTTATACAACTTCGGTCTGATTTATATGAAACCGGCTCATCTTATGATATGAGCAACAATGCAGCATTTTTAAATTATGCCCCATCTTGGGTTCTCGATGCACATGATAATACTGAAAATAAAAATCTTAAAAACTTATCTCATATTGTTGGAACCTATTTTGATAAAATATATCTTTTAGGAAAAGAATTACCAAAAATCAGGCACTTAAATTACACAACTGCATCAAACTCGCCCGTTCCATTTGCATCGCACATGCCAACATCAATGGGTCTATATGTGCCTGAATTGTTTGTTGATGCATCAATATTAGAAAATCTTTATGATAGAACAGATACGGAACTATTCGAAAGCAAACTTAATGAAATTAAAAACCTAATTTATCTAAATTTATACAACAATATTACAAACATATATAAATCAAAGGGAACAGAAAAATCAATTAGAAATGTTTTTAGATGCTTTAACATAGACGACTCTTTGATCAAAATGAACGTCTATAATAAGAATGCCACATATGAAGTAAAAACAAATCTGAAACAAGCAGTAATTGAAAAATCAATGATTAATTTCAATAATGCGTATAATACAGAGGCTGTAGTATATCAAGCTGCTGACTCTACTAACCCAGAATCTCGTGGGTATATATCTGGTTCAACTGGCGATGGTTCAGCAACTGGGCCAGAAGAATACAATGGTGCTACAATAGAAGCGGATATAATGTTTCCAAGGTTTTTTCTAAGCAAAGATAAGTTTGCTAGAAACTTCCAAGATGTTTCGCTCTTTGGTATACACACAGTAGACACTGGCTCAGCTGACTCACTCACAGGTGTTGATACAAAATTATTAGCTGGTGGGGTTGATTACGCAAACTTCCAGGTGTTTGCAGTCAGAGATGAAGCATTTTCAGATAATGTATATTTTAAATTAACTTCTTCTAACAGCCCATACCCGCTTCCTGAATTGACAAGTAGTGTATACTTTGATGTTTATGATGAGTCAAGATGGAATATATCAGTCAGAATTAAACCAAAAGACTATCCAAACGCTGGTATGGTTAGTGGCTCGCTAAGTAATAGCTATGATGTTATTTTTAAAGGCGTGAATGCTGACCTAGGCGTTGTAAAAAATTCATTTGAACTGACAGGCACATTAACAAATACTGTTGGTGCTGCCTTCTTGAGAGCACCTAAGAGAATGTATGTCGGTGCGAGAAGAGAAAATATAACCGGAGCCATACAACAAAAAACTGATGTTCTTGCATTAGCTTGTCGTTACTGGACAAAATATCTTGATAATACATCTCTTGAGTTACACGCTCACGGAGAAGAAAATGTAGGCGTGACAGACTCTTATAGAATGATGCGCCCGATAGATCCATTCATAGGGACTTCTGCTAACACAGAATTAACTAATAAAAATACGCTAGCGCTCAGTTGGAACTTTGATAATGTAACAGCATCAACTGCTACGGGAACTTTCACTGTCAATGATTACAGTTCAGGCTCTTACTCATTAAGACAAAATTATGGCTGGCTTGGTAAAATTGTTGGTTATCAACACAACGCAAAGGGTTTTGGGTTCGCTCAGTCTTCAAATACGGTTGCCAATAAAGAACGAATTAGTTCATTCTCGTTTGTTGATCCAGAACAAGCCGCGGCAACCAATATGATTAATATCTTATCTGAAGATGATGAGGTTTTAGAATTTTACGAAACATTACCTAACTACGTGTTTACCGTAGAAAAAAGCATGTATGCTGCAATATCAGAAGAAATGGTTAACTTCTTCGCCGGCGCCGTCGACTTTAATAACGTTATTGGAGAACCAGTTAACCGATATAGAAGCAGATACAAAGCTCTTGAAAAATTACGTCAATCATTTTTTGAGAGAGTAACAACTACATCTGAAGTTGAAAAATATGTAGAATATTATAAATGGTTTGATGATGCTATAAGCACAATACTTTCTCAATTAGTTCCTGCTTCAGCCGATTTTGTTGAGGATGTCCTTAATGTTGTTGAAAGTCATACATTAGAGCGAAACAAATATGAAACCAAATTCCCTACACTAGAAGCAAGAGATCCGGTAGTCGAAAGTGCAACTCACGGTTACACTGAAAAATCATATTTATATCGTTTAGGTCGATCAACAGTTCCTAGTTCACCTCGCGACACCACTAAAAATATAGAATATTGGAAGCGCCGCGCTGAAAGAAACGCATCAGAAATTACGTCAGGCGATGCCACTATTGACAGCCAAAGAGAAATATATCGTAAAATTATTAATTCAAATCCACACCTTAGTAGAAGTGCCTCAACACTGTTTGATTCCGCTACGTCCACTGGATATTTACAAACTTCATATGCTAGAAGAAACTTTATTAAAAACTTCTCAGAAACAGTTAATGTTATAAAGCCAATAAAAGGCGGAGTTAACTTTGAAGACAGCAAAAATATTCACTTCATTTATAATTCAGTGCACCCTGTTGGGCCAATCAATACATCTGGTAGCCTTTATGTTCCATTAAATGTTTTATTATCATTTATGGAAGATTTGGTAAAAGAAGAAGTTAATAATGATCCAAAACTTGTTACTGAAAAAACAAAAAGATATCTAAAAGTTTTGAGTGGTCGAGATTACGAAGAGGGACAAGGCTATAGTAATGCCAAGTCCACAATCTCGTTTCCCTTTAACATAATTAGTTCATCCATATCGACTGGTTACCAAAGACAAGTTGCAGATAGAATTAGCGCGTCAATTATGTTGACAAACTTACATAACGATGTATATGGCCCAGACATGGAAGTCCCGATGCAGGGTCCGTTTACAAATTATGCAGTCGGTGGCCACCAATCCAGACACATAAAACTTAACAAGGGCTCAGATTCTTCTACGACTCGTCCAGAGGCGTGGAGAATATTATTGGGAACTTGCCCAGGAATACCATCAGGAGCAATAGGACTTGTCGGGCCCGACTATCCAGATCCAAGCACAGGCCTTTCAGGGTCAGCAGCTTATCCGTATAGACCACACCAAAAAGCAGTTTACTACAGAGATATGACTGCCAAGCGGCCGGTAAATATAAAAAATATTCGCTTAACAACTGGTTCTACTATTCTTGGTAACTACTCCGAAACTTATCAGTATGTTCAAACAGTTGGCGCGTTTAATAACCCAAGACATTTTGTAGATCAACAACCCAATTTACCACAAAGAGTATTTGTAAACAATGCTACATCTTCCATGTTTGTTAGAACATTTTTAGACATGCACAGACAAACTAATGGCCACAATACCAATGTTGACGAATATAGCACAGCATACTTAACTGGTAATATGAATAAATCTGTCATCATTAACAGATTCTCAGCCCCAGGCGGAATTGAAACACTTACTAAGGGTTATCAAGACTTCAGATCCTCAGAGTTTTCAGTATACAACGGTCTTAATAACAGAAATTTATCAGTCAGAAAACCATGGCAAGCATCATCTGGAACCATATCAACACCAGCAACACTTGGGGATACAACAAATATTCAAGTATATGATATACACGGAAAAGATTACGGACTTACATCTCACTTATCTAGACATACCGCTAGGTTTGGTAGAGATTCGCTCTTTGAAACTAATCCGGGAGTTTCCTACGAAGAATTACCAGGTTTCCACAAAGTTCATCGTAACAACCTCACCCGTAAGGAGCTTTGTGACTATACAACGTGGGCAGCAGGTAACAGGCTCACTAACACTCAGGGCTTCTCTTACGACCCAGACGTTAACAGGCTAGCAACAATATGGAACAGTGATACAACTGCCACTTCAGATCTTAGAACAGCTATTCAAGATAATTCCTCGGAGGGCTTCTCCTGGTCTGGCTGGATTAAGTTTGGTGCACAAAAAACTAATCAGAGTGAAGCTATTGTTCAAATTGGAACTTATGGAGGCGCGAAAGCAAATCCAGGAATATCAGGTTCTTTTTTCCAAATTTCAAAAATTTATGAATCCGGAGCATACAAGATAAAAGTTAAATTAGCTACGCAACAAACTGGTAATAGTGCGTCAGATGGGTCTAGACTTGAGTGGACCTGGACTTCCGGTGCTGATCTGCGCGCTGATTGGAATCATTATGTTGTTTCCTGGACACAGATAGCAGACGGTAGCTTAAATACAACTGCTGCAAAGAGAAATCTTACAATATATGTTAATGGTGTTTCACAATCTGTAGCGCTTGATGCTGGTAGTGATTATGCATTTTATGATGGTGATGCAAACTTTATACATAACTTAAGATCACATGCGTCTATTGATGTAGCAGGCACAAGTATGATGTTGCTGGGTGGTTTGGCAAATGGTGGCGAAATTTTGTCGGCATCCATTGATGAGTATACTTTTTGGACTAAACCATTAGATTCAACTGAAGCACAAGAACTTTACAACAGCGGAACACCGTGCGATGTAACTGCATCAACTACATATACGTCTGCTACCGTAGATTTATGGGATTGGATTAGGTTTGAAGCTCGTGGTGGTGATAGTCAAGCAAATATTAATAATGCAAACCCTGGAATATTTGACGCCAGTAATAGAATTCAAGGGTTCAAGAACGCTTTCAAGGGCGTTCCGTTAACTACCAATGGAATAAACAATGACAGCTTCTTTATAACTGATGTTAAGGCTGGCTGTGGCTCATCCACAACTGTGATACAGGGTGTTTGTGACAAGGGAACATTCGACAACTTCTATGTTCAACATCAAATTCCTCGCTCATCAAAACAATATTCATGGATTAAATCATCTTTAGAATCAGATAATGGCTGGGTTGGCTTTACACCTAAAGACTTTTTAGTTAAACAATCAAAGCTTTTTTCCAGTTCTCAAGGTGATAAATATGTTCCAGTTTATAACTTTGCTAGTGCTAGTGACTACGGAACTTACTATAAAATATCCACCGACAAGGTCTTCTTTGGCTCTAATCAAGAACGGCTTGATGGTGATGCAGATAGAGTTCAACATCTGCCGGTTGACTTTGTTGGTTTAAACACGATTATTTATGAACCAATTACAGCATCTTCTAACACACTTGGATACCCTACAAAAGTAAGAACAGCCGATAGCCACATTGAACCATATACAACTACAGAAAAGCCGTATTTAAATGCTTTTTATATTGACGGCGAAACTGGCACCGAGACCGGTTGGCCTGCACGTCTAGGAACACCTGTAATTTTAAACAGTATTCTTCTCAATAGAAATGGACCTTATGGCTGGCCATCCTGGAAACCACTTCGACAAGCAAATCATCCAATTATTAGAAACGAAAGAGCGACCAACACAATTACTGTTGTAGGCCCACAAGGCAACGATGACGATCTTGTAACACACAAATTCGCACCTGTATCAAATCGTGGTAAACCAAATATGGTTAGTTTTAATATTGGAAATAACTCACAAGCCCACACGTTTAAAGTTACAGATGAAAATGAGAGAATATACTATAACTCTGTTCAAATGGATAATCAATTTGCCCCGCCTTTCAATACATTTGTTACGCCCGGTGAGCAATTAATGGCGGTTGCCAGAAGTGGCCAAAATAAAATTAATTGGGTTGTTTATCATCAACAGCTGTTCCCATCGATTAAGAATGAATTTGTTAGTAGCTCAAACAATAAAGTAAATTATGACAATTTGTTTTGGAGGCGAAATAGAACTGATCGCAACACTGTAAATACGGTTTATGAAAGACCAACAATGCCGTCTGGATCTTACACAGCAGAAAACGCATTTGGTATTTATGTTTCACAAAGTTGTTGGCCACTAGATGCTCCATCAGACTTCTTAACAAGAAAAACATGTTTTCATAATTCAGGATCTGGCACCGATACAACCTGGACGTCCATAGGGCCCATTGCTACTCTTGCAACAGCATCAGCTGGACAATTACAAAATGCTTATATGGGCTTAATGACTGGATCTTTTTCTAGAGAGTCCATAGATTCTGCAGGCAGTTTCCGTGGTGGTTATCAAGTTATGACTTATGCAGGCGGTATTGGGCCTCTGTATGCTAGAAAGCATGTGCTGCAAAGCCGATTTTCAGTTAGAAACCCTAACGGTCCAGAGTTGCCATTTTTCCAACTTACCGGCGCATACACGCCGGGAGATGTATCAGCGTCATTTGCATTCAGAGATGACCCGCTTAATAGTTATGTTGATGTTGGTGGCGGCGAAGCTCAATGGGAAGCTGGTCAACAAGCTGGCTACATAGGTAAATTTAGAGGCAATACAGATCCCTACACGTTAGATAGAGATTGGTCATATGGCCGTGATCTTTATGGAGAATATGGTTATCGATCAGCGGCCTCATTACAGGCTTGGTGGAGATTTAATGAAAGCTCATCGTTGGCTACAGGCCCACGTGATTCTAGTGGCAGAGGAAGACACGGAACGTTCCCAGCGGCTACAGAGGTCACTACGTTTTTATCAGGAACGAATCCCTCACCATACATACAAGATAATTGTGCGTCGTTTTTCACCACTGCCTCAGTTGATATTGGCACTGGTAATACATGGGACGCTATTATAGGAAACAACACTGGTGGTGGTTCAACCCAACAAATGACTATTGGAGGCTGGTTTTTTAAGACAGGCGACGGCGGCGGTGGTTTTGGGCGTATCGTTAGTTTTAGTAATGGTGATATTGTAGTTTATTCAAATACCACAGACACAATACTTATGCAATTAAAATGGTCTGGCGGATCTGGATTTTCTATCTATACCACTAAAGCAAGGGCAATTACAAAAAACACTTGGTTTCACTTAGCTGTGAGTTATGATGCAAACAGCGCTTCCAATGAGCCAAAATTTTATATTAACGGAGTGCAAGTGTATAGCGAACGCTCTGGTGGTTCCACACCTTCCGGTGGTTTTTCTGGTATCGGCACTAACGATTGTATTATTGGAGATAGAGCATCCACTGGCCGTAACTGGGACGGATATATGGCTGATTTTGCCATATGGAATTCTATCTTGACAGACAAAGAGATAGAAGCAATATATGAGCAAAGAAAAGCAGACTATGGCATTATATCAGCACCATCGCAACCATGGTTTACCGATTATGAAACTTATAGATATGATCTAAAACTAAAAGCACAAGGATACTCTGTGGTACCAGAGTTTAGAATCAGTGAGCACATAGACGATTTTCTTCTTGACGATGGTAGTCCAAATAGATATGTTGGCCTTAATTTAGAAATTCCACACGTTGCAGGAGCCAACAGTGAAGAAGATCCAACATTTTTTACAACATATACAAACTCAGAATTCTTGAAAGATTTCTTAAGAATTAAAAACACATCGTTATTGAATGCTAAAGAAATAAGAATATCGTGCACCGGTGCAATTAGATTTAATCCCTACAAGGGTTTTTATCCTGCACAAAGAACAGTGCAAATGGTCGAAGAATTTAAAGATTCTTATGTCAACAATATGATGGCAACCAGTCCAAAATTCTCAGGTTTGCCAGCATACACTTGGTTTCCTGGAACCTCTTCTTTTTGGTCTGTTTTGGCTCCCGGATTAAAACAATTTACTGTCTTTGGAGTACCAATTGGTAATGCCACATCAAAATCAAGATTTCTTAAGCCGTTGACTGATACGTTATTCTCTCCAGGCATATTGTATAATACAATAAAATCAGGTATGGCTGTCGATTATCCAATCGTTACCAATCCAACTAAGTTAGATTATCAGGACGATGGTAGGGCGCAAAGAACCGGCACCACTTACAATACTTCCGCATCGTGGACCACTACGTTTAATCCTGCTTATCAAGTAACCGCCCAAGGCGCCCTTGACTATCAACCGAAATACAGCTTTTTTGATACGCGCCTTCCTTTTGAAACAATGTTGGAGCCTGAAAAATATCTAACAAATAGATCTTTTTATGACATGGAAGCTAATCCATATATGCAAGCTCACGCAGTCACCGCTTCCTTTATTAAAAATGATTTCAAAAATGATTATAAAAAAATGGCTAACAACTTTTTTGGAAGTGTTCCAACATTTTTCCTTGAAAACGAAGAATTTACAAGTATAAAATCGGCTCTTAATACTGATACTTTTAAATTTAAAGGAACCGAAACTTACATGATGAGGGTTGTTTTAAACCGAAGCACAACTGGACCTCGAACATATGAACACGAAATTGATGGTTTTGGTAGAATTTATTCAAACTCTGCTGGTGTATTTACAAGTTCATTTGGTTTATATGGCGGAAGGCCGATTCTTTTTGCAGGAGCGACCTCCGGTGGCGGAACAATACCCACAGGAGCCGCCGGTTATCCTATTATGCTCTCTGGCGCCTACAATATCGGCCTTGGCGCCGCATCGAACACACCTGCTGCCTATTATGAGATACCTCAAGATCCAATATACAACCCAAGCTTCGCAGAAACATTTACAATGTATAGTAGGCCGTCAGCATTTGGGCCAGACTTACAAGGAAGACCGGGTGGAGGTGCTCATTTATTAGTGCCAACAACCCCCCCGGTCGCCGCTGCGCAAAATGTTCTGAGCGGATTAACATCAGGAGCATTAGACTCTCATGTGGGAATTAACCCAGCATATACTCCGCCTTATTATGATGGTGAAGCTTGGGTCGATTTAATATTCAGACCAAATTCTGGTTCTACATATACCTTAAAAGATATTATGGCTGAAACTAGTCCCGTTTGTTGGAGATTTGATCCAGGTCCGAGGCGTTGTTTTGTTGACTTGGGGGGGCCAACCTCGGGTTTCTCAAACGCACTTATACCAGATTATGCCAATGATGCTGATGGAAATCCGATATCCTATCTGCCTTATGGTGGTTCTCAGATTAACTTAAATTCAATGCAATTAACATCAAGCTTTAACTTATTTGGTCTTGAAAGAGAGCAGTTTGTTGAAGTTGATAAATTTGGAAATGTATCCTCAACCCGTCCCGGGACCACTGTAGGAGAAAGATGGGTCATCAGAACTAAGTTTGAAACTCCAATGCTAAACTTTAATTCAGCTAGTGTGACATATCCGCATCATTATAGCCAAGAATCAACTCCAAAAGGAATGTGGCATCAGTTTGGTAAAATACCTAGTAGCAAAGAGGGAGTATTTATTGGTATTCAAGATATTCCTGATAATTGGCTGCGAAATCATTATTTAGTCAAAGATATGAAGAGTATATATAATAATTTTACAAACGATGGCGTTGTAGATTATGAAGTTCTTTCTTTGGCCGACTTGGTAGGATTCGACACCAAATTAAAACAAAAAATTGGTAAAATAAAGCAAAAAACCACTCTTCGTGAGGCTGTTGTGGCAATACCATACATAATTGAAAAGCCAAAACGGTTTGATCAACAAAATGATGCAAGTAAGTATAGAAAATCATTTATTGAAATTCCTAAACAAAGATACGAAGCTGCCAAGAACAAAGCAATAGGAAGCGCTGTTGGCGACTCACTGCAAGCTGCCGGTGCCTCCATTAGTAAGCAAATACAAAAAATGGAGCGATATATATTCCCACCACAACTTGACTTTGTTAGTAACCCAGAAGGCGCTGTAGATCCTTTTGTTATGTATATATTTGAATTTAAATATGAGCTTGATAAAGATGATTTGTCATATATCTGGCAGAACTTAGCACCAAGAGAATATCAAAAAATAGAATTTCAATATGAATCAATTGCACATGAATTAATTGACGCCGAACTTCTTAATGAAGAAACATTAGAAGAAAACCAACAATTGCGTTGGATGGTCTTTAAGGTTAAGCAAAAAGGGCAAGATAGTTATTGGGATAAAACAGACACACAAATTGCAAAAAGACGTGATGATTCAGGCTCTAAACAAATAGCGTCCCTCAACATCAGTCAAAAATCAATTAATGATAATCTTAAGATGTTGAACACCTATAGATACTCTCACAACTGGCCATATGACTATGTCTCGTTTGTTGAGATGATCAAAGTTAATTCTGAAATACTATTCAGCGATATGCCACAGCTTACACAACTTAGAGGCGAAATGCAAATGGCTGATTTGAGTAAATCAAAAGTAGGAACACTCAAGTTACAAAAAATGGTTAACCCAGTTGTCGCGCCGTTTGCATCAAGTGTATTAAAATTTAATCCTATTGGTTCTCTTAAGGGTGCAAAATTAAGCAGAGCCAAGAAAGAGTTTGCTAGTAAGAAAGCACGTAAAATGAGCAAGAGAACAAAGAAAGCTGGAACAGCAGAAATGATCCCAACATCGAGAAAAGGTGGCAAAAAAGGAAAATCAAGAGGCAGTTCTGGTGGTGGAACCGGAACTGATATAATGTTTGGTAACAACCGCGGTGGCAACCAAGGTGGTGGTGGCAGTGGTGGTAATTCTGGTGGAGGTTCTAGTTACTAGAGGTTTGAAAAATGGCAAAGTTTTTAAATAAAAAAGAACAGGTATACGATTTCAAATTAACTTCGTATGGTCACTATTTGTTGTCTAATGGGACATTCGATCCTAAATATTATGGTTTTTTTGATGATAATATAATTTATGATGGCAAGTATGCTAGCATAACAGAAAATCAAAACGATGCACATGAAAGAATCAAAGACAATACTGCGTATATTGAAAGCCTTGTTTTGTTTGAAGAAGTAGAAAAGTCGCCAAACACTCTTGTAGAGAAATCGGATCCCTTCGGAGGCGACTCAACAACATTAAGAGATCCTGGACAAAGATACTTTGAAGTAGATTATATACCTACAAACTTAAAGCCAAGAAAAGATATATTTAGATTTGAGCATATGATTGGCGATGCGCTCCTTGAAGGTGAAAAGCAGGTTGCCCCAGCTTGGAAGCTTGTAACTTTAAAGGGGCAGATATCTTCTTCAACTAAGCGTGACACTAAGAATGATGTTTTAATTCCACAGATAAATATAGATGTAAACTATGAACTAAAAATACATGACAGAGCTTCAAAAAATATGGTAGAAAACACATCAATTAACCAAGCAGAAATGCAGACAAGATCATTTTCTGATAATAAATTTATAAAATTAGAACAAGATGATACAATTTTATATTTAGAAGAGCTAAATACAATTTTATTAAACGAAAATTATGATGTAGAGGTGTTTGAAATTAATATTGATGCATTCGACCCCACGTATACTGGTGGAAACAAAACAGATGAACTTATAAGAAAAACTTTTGTGAAAGACTTTTTATCAATAAAAGATGGCTTAATAACGGAAGAATATTTTACGGGATATGACAATATTCCTATGGAAACAAACAATACTCAAGTTGAATATTTCTTTAACTTAAGAACAGACGAACAAGTTAGTCACAAAGATGCTTGCAAAGGTTTAGAATTATTTTCAAAAGAATCATATTATATTGATTTGGACTTTGATTGTGAACAAACAGAAGCTGAAAGTGTATACTATGATATATATGGACCAGTAACGGAGCCAGAAATATGCCCATGAACATAGATGGAGATTTTGTAACACGATTTGGTGCTAGGTTACCAGTGCCATATATGGAAAAAATTGTAATAAAAAATCAATCCTTTGAAATACAATTATCTTTTTATATAAAACCACCAAAAAATGATGAGTTAGAATCTAATTTTTATACTGATTATATTAACTCTCTTGAAAACCTTAAGGTATCAATTGTAACTGTTGCTGATGGGGTGAAAACTGAACGTTACGATAGCGTTACATCGCTAACTGTAGACGACAACTACGAAGAATATACAAAAAAATACGGTCCCATATCACATACAACCACAGGAACAGCTTTATTTGACAAATTATTAGATAACACAATAAATGTTTTACAAATAGCTACTCCCACCAATATAGTTTACAATATTGATACAACTGTTGGAGATGATGAAAGGTTTTTTGCTGATCAAGTAAGAACATATGATGATCTTTCTTGGGCTCCTCCAAATTGTTCTACTGTTTTATATCACGATCCATTATCTTTAAGTGAATACACCAAAGAAGATTTGTATAATTCTCAAGGAGAATTGATACACAAATATACAACAAACATAGAAATAACACATAACCCCGAACTTAGGGTAGGCGGAGATACTATATCTGCGTTTGTAAATAAGATGTTATCTGGGTTAAAAACCAATTTTGTAGCTTTCACTACCAGTCTACAAGAATATCCTAACGAATTTACTGAAGAACAGAGGACTCGCATAATCAATAATAGCGCTCGTGCAAACATAATGTTTTCACAAGTTTCGGACTTGTCTTATGAGCAAATATCAGCAGATAGAGCTATTAAAGGAAGCGAGACTACTGTTTTTAAAACAGCTAACGGCGAACATTTTGACGGCTTTGTGTTGCAAGCGATTGATAGCATGTATTATGGAAATTCACAACTAACAAACGATAATATTGTAAGTTCGTTCAGTGATCTAATAGGCACTACTAGTGATTCAGAGTTGCAGGCAAAATTTGACGATTTGGCTTATACCTTAATTGTTCACGGAGGTGGGTCAGATATATTGGTAAAATTAAACGAATTTAGAAAAACATTTGTTGAAACGTCTACGGCAACCCCTGTGGGAAGATTTCATGAAAAACTAGAAATCAGACTGTATAACACCAATAATGCTGTTAAGAGAGGTATTCCGTTACAAAAAATGTTTAATTTAAGTCCAACAGTTGTTGATGGCAGAGAAACATCACTAGAAATTTATGAGCACCCAGAGTTTAATGAATACTACAGCTGGCAAAAAGCAACAAACTACATATACACAAAAAGGGCTAAACTCGGAGCATACTCACTCCCATGTGGCTATAGTTTTTCTACCGATGCAGCACAAGCGCAAGTTGACGGTATGTCAGAACAATTAGCAAGATTGACCGATGGCCTGGAAGCTATCGAAGCTCAGTGTCAAGAAGCATATGACCAAATCTGGGTTAAAATTAACGAGGCCTTCCAAGAATTAGAAGATAGCACAAAAGGTTCTCAGTTAAACGAAGGTATACCAGAATTTGTTCCATCTCCATGCAGATTACACAGAGGCGATTACTTATTTATGAGCATTGATGGTCTTCACGGCCCGAATGACCCAACTACAATATCATCAAACTCTGTCCCTAGTCTCGGCCTTACTGTTGATTTAAATGAAATGTATCTTAGTGAAGGTGGTGATGTTGATGGTGATGGTTTTTTCAATGGGAGCCCATCAGCAACTTCTCTTACGGTTAAGTTATGGCCGTTTGATCATAGATACTATGCTAGACTGCTTAATGATAAAAATATAAAAATAGGCCCAAAAGGCGCAAGCAGAACATCAGTTACTGCTGAAGCACTTGAAGAAAATACACGCAAACAAACATATGCATTTCTTGACTCCAATGCTACCAGAAGAAGAAAGATATATAAAACTCTTGATGTCACAGGTATGTCATGGACCTCCAGCGCTGAACAGGACGCTGCGGATGATTCAGGTTTTGATTGGGGCAGGGTACTCATCGCAGGCGCCGTCTCGCCCGTCGGCGCCGCCATCGCAGCCGTTGATGAGGCGACCGAGGCCGCAACAAGTGGAAATATAGACGCCAGCGGTGGCAAGGTTGATTATATGAATTATTTCCTGCTAGTTAAAGACGCAGACCTTGAAGAGCCAAACACGTTTATTGAACTTGCCACAGCCCTAATGTATGCTGATTGGCAATCTGGTGATAAAACTAATATTATTCGCACGGATGACTCTGAAGGCGAATGGGCAGGCATCGACTGGACAGGTTCTGATGACGACAAAGAAGTAAAATCAGTAACTTTTGATTCTGGTATGAAAATTAAAGGGGCTATAGAAAAATTTACACAAAATTATGAAGCTTATCTTGATGCCCTTATAGAAGCATCTCACATTAACGAAAGCATAAAATTATATGAACAGGTGGTTGCGCTTGGTGGTGAAGCTGGCGTGGACTTAATTTATACAAAATATAATAACTACCTAAGAGGGTTTGTCTTTTTTGATTATGAAAAAGCGCTAAATAAAATGTCTGACATTTCAAAAGCGCTAAATGTAGAAAAAATTGAAACATTGTTTGGAAGACAGCTCACACACACATACTTTAAAGTAATGAGTGCTGAAATGGAAAAGTTTTATGATTTAAGGTACGCAGATCTAGACCCAACACAGCCTGTAGATTATGCACAACAAGTTATCCCCGCGAGTGAGTTAATCATGGAGGGAGTTACTACAGACTTTAATTATAGTCATTTGTCTGGTTTAAATTCTATTGGGGCTAACGTTCCGAACCACAATGATCGAGTAACATATGATAGCGTTTATCCGTCCGAGCCGGAGCCATTAGGTCGTATTATATCGTATCCTTATAACCAAGACCCGACAGAAGGTGACGGGATCCCAGATTATGGTGGAGATAATCATAATTCAAGCTATCACCTCACAGCAATTGCACTACCAGACGTTCAGCATATGAGTTTTCCTACTAAACAACGCTATGCTGGTGATGCACAGGGTGCTGAACTTGGCACATATGTTTCACAGCCATCGTGGGGTAATCCTGGATTTTTGGGCCAAGACGAAAGAAAATTTACATATCTAATACCTAGAAGTTTTCAATTTGCATCCCCAACTGCAGATCATAACTATAGATTGTTGTGCTATGAGTTTCAAGATGTAGCTGGATCATTTGAGGTAGGTGCAGGCGCAGATGGCCACGGTCAGCCAAAAAGTGATGTTGGCGGTGGCGGTGGTAGCGATTATGGGGCAGACTATTTATTTGATCAAAATCAATTTGGAAATTCATATATAATGGCAGTTAATGTGGAAGATAGAACAGCAGATATGTATGCCAATATAGTAAAAACGTTTACGCAAGCAATAAACGAATATGATGTTTATTATGATGCATTAATCGAAGAATGTAGTCATAATTTTTCAGATGGCAGAATGAATAAGTTTTTTATTGACGGAGTTTTAGATAGTTATTCTGGTGCACCTCATTTAGCGCCTTGGTATAGAGTTCCATTGGTTTACTTTACCCACCAAGATTTAGTTTTAAATCGATTTGGTAGTTCTATGGAGTTGATAAAAGCAGCCGCAATAGATTTATCACAAAGACTACACCCAGCAAATATAACATTAAATGAAGCAGAAAGTTTTAGAGATTTATTAAGAGATTTTTTCGAAAGATTTTACAGAGGTGGAACAGGTTCCGGCACCGGTGCGGTCACAGATAGGATGCCTGTAGATCTTTATAAAAAAATACATAAATTTGGCGGTAGTGACCATTCAACTAATGGATATGTCGCAATTATACCATCAGATTTATTACCAAAGTCAATTAACTTAGATTATCTAGGATACAGTTATTTGACAGGTGATGTTGTTGCTGTTGATACTGATGACATGGATGTATAATAATTTTTTTATTTTCTATTTATTAAAAAGAGGACAAGATTATGCAAATTAATATGCAAGCTTTGATAAGCGATAAAATAGCAAAAACTAGAGTGCGCTCTTCGACAACAAGAGTATTTAACGGACGTCTGACATCGCCATTAAGTCCAATGTCTTTTCACTCCATGAAAATTAATAAATTAGGAATTAATTTAGCCAAGAACGGTAACCTTAAAATAGAAGCACACAGTGATAACAACAAAGTCGCACAAGACATACTAACAACCTTGGGATGCTCACAGGTTTTAGATCCCAAAATAAACATCCCTGACTTTTCATTATTAACTCAACAAACTGATTCAGAAATAGTTTTAAATCCTAATAAAATAGATATGGGTATTTTTAAAAACATTGGTAAAGGAAAAATTTATATTAAAAATGTTATGAAAGACGAAGCAAATTACTTTTATCGTTTAGACCAAGATATTCCAAAAAACTATGCCCGTGAGCAAGAAAAAATAAAAGAAGAAAATCCATATGAATACGATATAGTTGTCTCAAAATTGTATGACATAAACTTTTTAAATCCATACACTCCAGCATTAAGATCACTAAGGAACAATAGATAATGTTTAATGAATTTGAAGATGATGGCGACGACGACGAGTTTATCTTTCTTAATATAAAGCCTTTTGAGTATGACCCAACTGAAGATCAGACTACAAGCCCAAATATGTATCCATCTGAAGCTGTGCTGTCAGATCCTGAAGTTAGGGATAGTGTCATGAATCATGTAGATGAAATGATAGAATATTCTAGACAATTTAAAAGTGATAAAATATTTTATGATATTTCATTTGACATCGAAGGTAATCATGATACTGAAGGTTATTTGTTAGATCAGTTTAAAATATCAACTAAATCAATAAGTGAAGTGGTTAATGGTAGAGCAGCCTTTGATCCGGACACCTATATTAACGGAAATATAGCAATCTATATGGATACTATAGAAGATTCTGTAACTGCTGGTGGAGAAATAGGCACTGGAGAGTTTAAAATATTTTCTCCATGTGGTAAACACGGAAACCCCCAACCGGCAATTAGTTTGGTATATGATACTGGGCGTTCAAGAATGGACGATGGGGTCACACCAAACCCTTTTTATGGTGGAGCTATAGATTTTTCTGATTCAGAAACTTGGGGTTTTGAAGTTCGAACAGGTGTTGGTTATAGTTCAAATGAAAAACTTGGCTTTAGAACAAAATATGGAGCAATTTCCGGAGTTGATCAGGCTAGCCCAGATTTGGCAACACAAAATTATTTAAATAACATTTTTGATACCGCTGCACTTGATGTTTACAATACTGTTATAACAAGAGAGTTTGTTCCCAAAATAATAAAACAAGAAAGAAACGTCATATCTAAATTACTAAAAACATCTATTGGGGCAGAAGCAGATCCAATGTCTGCCACAAGTTTTAATACTACTACTACATACGACGAAGAGAGCTAATTAAATTATGTCCATCGACAGAATAAGCATTACCAATATTGACAACAACATGCTATCAGGCTCAAGAGATGCACTGAGAACAGAGTTTGGTTTATATCACTACGTGGTAACTGACGATGAAGGCCACACCAAAATTGTTAAAAACGCTGTTGAGGCCGATGATTGGTTAGTTGGTTCAGGACCCGGCGATGAACCACCCATATATATAGTGCCTCCTTCCACATACATAGCGGGAATGCAAACACGCGATTTTGGCCCACGTATGTCATCTTCTGCAGATGTAGCAGTAGAAACTAGAAAATTCAATTGCAGATTAATTGGCGATGAAGAAAATGTTGATTCTGATCTACATTGGAAAACATTATTACTGGGCGGAACTTTAAATAATGAAAATTATAAAAATATTTTTGAAAGTGCAACATTTAACGATCATTCATATGATTATGTTAGGCCGTTAAATATCACAAGAGCTAAAGAGTTAGCAAGGGATGTTGATACCATCACCTCATATCAAAACTTCTTGCACTACGAAATAGCATATAACTATAATTATCATTTGCCAGAATATGAAAATGCAATCAAAGAGACCAATAATCTAATTTTACCTAACGTTTATATGTTGCAAATGACTGCAAACTCAACAGATTTGATAAAAGAATATCCAAAATACATAAGAGACTTTGTAACTCTTGATAAATACGCGCCGACTGGCGATGGTCCAATTCCAGGTTTAAAATCGTTATTTAATGACGCAAGCACGGAAGAGCCTCCACCACACTATAAGGCAGAAAGAGATATATATAGCGCACCCGGTGAGCTTAGATATTTTGATCAGACGAAGAGATTCAGAGATTATCTTGGAAAAGACTATACAAGCGCCTCGTTTTCAGCCGAAACAGAAAACATTATTAAACAAGCATCCAGCACACTATATTATGATTCTGACTTTACTGGCACTTGGTTTAAACATGTTAACGATGAAGTGCATCGAATGCCAATGTCGGCATATGTAAAATTTCCAACTGAAGGAGCGTTTTCGTCAACTAGCAGTTTATACTATTCTGATATCATTAAAGATAACAATATTCAAGAAGATTTATTGTATTTCTTAAAAAATAATTTTGGAGCAGCTAACGAAAATCTTAATTTTGTTCAAGAAACTCATATGCTACAAGGCGGCTATAAAAACGAAGATGACGACACCGTGCTTGTTTATGAAACTAAGCTGTCTAACGATAAAAGAGCTTCCATAGATTTTTTGGCTGCGCTCGGTGGGATATATGATTCGACAGGATTTTCCAAGGAATCAGATGGAATATTTATGGGCCCTCGCTCACTCAACACCATAACAACAGAAAACGCTGATTCTAGATTTAGTTTCTACAAGCGAATGAAAACTGCACAAGCAATCGAAGACACGATAAACAAAATGAACAATATTGTTACTGCTACCGATGGACAATATGATGTTAGAAGGATTTTAGATACTTTAGAAAATAACAAAGGTCCAGCCGAAACAATAGCGTATCGATTAAAAAAGACTGGTGGTTCCTTTTTGGATAGTGATCGAAGATTAACAACAATACAGAACATGTATTTTATGAATGATAATGATTTGAGAACTGAAGGTGCTGATATGATATATCACGACACTCAAATAAAATTGAATGAAGAATATACATACACCTTATATGCCTACGTTGTTTTACCGGGATATCAATATAAATACGATAACCTTAGAATCTCTAGACAAATTGGAGTAGTAACCGTGAGGGACACTACTGGCTCGTTTGCTCCGACAACCGCTGATAGAGATATTTGCATTGAATTTTACGATCCCTCCACAGATAATGCAGCTAGTCAATTATTAATGGAGGAAACAAACTTATTAGGTTCAGAAAAAATTATTATTGAATCTGACCAAAATTTAGATGCTTTTAGGTATGCATACTTAATTGAAGAATTAACACTAAGGGACATATTCCCAAGTCTTGACGCTTCAATATCATACGATACTTTTAGAGAATCAACTGGGGGTCTTGATTTTGAAAGTTTGTTAGCTGATTCTGTTGGCGCAGAGCCAGCCTTAGATAATGTTATAACTGCACTCACTACGTTGGGTGCCACCGGTGATACTCAAATAAAACAATTTTATGCCGACAACATTCCACATATTTACGATCCCTCTCTTGTTCACTCGGAGGGCACCGATGCTGATGTATATTCTGGAGCTTTTGAGTGGCATCAGGTAACTGCTAGAAATAAATGGCGTGACGATATGACAGATATTGGCAAACGCATCGAGTTGGCATTATACCGCGCCTGGGCAAAAAAAACAGGAACATATGTGTATGTGACTTCTGGCACAGAAGTTCAAGTAGCATTAACTGAACCAGTCAATAATAAATTTGCAACAAATGCCCAAATAAAATCTGCATATAAATATTTAGCAGATTATAATTTTACCATTGCACCATCCGTTAGGATTGTGGAATTACCAGTGGCAACGAAAACGATTAGAATCATGGACCATCCACCGGTTGCCCCAGATGTCACACCGTATCAAAGAAAGGATGATTCTCAAATAATTGGATTTTATGTTAGAACAGAATCGTTTAGAGTTCCCACTGATCCAACTAACACAACGACAATGAGTAGTTTTGGAATATATCCAACGCCAATCAACAATGATGAAAGAACAAAATCACAAATATACAAAACATCAAATAATATGATTGCGGGCGAACAAATAGCAAAAAGATCAGTCTCAAGACCGTCAATGTTGGAAGTTTATAGAATAGATAAAAAACCAAAATCAATCAGCGATTTTGACAACAATCTTGTGTTTACTAAAGATTTATCAATTGAAAACATGCAGCAACAAAAACACACCAGTTGTTTTTATGAAGAGAAAATTAGAACAAATAAAAAATACTACTACCTCTTTAGATTTTTAAATGCGAACGGTGACTCAGGGTATTTATCGCCAATACAAGTTGCTGAGTTAATAAATGATGGTGGCTACAAATATACAAAATTTGATGTAATATATGAAAGCGAATTGCAAGAAGAAGATAGCAGACAAGACTCAACGCAATTCAAAAAACTATTGCAAATTACGCCGGCAATAGATCACCTTAAATTAAATGATGCAAACGTAGACTACAGCATGCCCGCAATTAGTCAGAAAGATCAACTAAAGGGCATGGTTGGCAATGCAAAAGATTTAATTTGGGGTAAAACTTTTAAATTTAGAATAACATCCAAGAAAACAGGTAAAAAAATAGATTTAAACATTAAATATAATCTGAGGGATACATAATGGGCTTTCAAGATAACGTCGGCGGTATTGTATTAGATGCAGCATTAACAGATGTTGGCCGCAAAAGAATGGCACAAGGTAATTTTAGAATCGATAAGTTTGCTTTAGGCGACGATGAAATTGACTATGGCCTGTATAAACCAGCAGTAGGGACAGGCTCAGAAGATTTTAGTAAATTGGACGGTGCTCCAATTATGGAAGCGTTTGGAGGACAGAATTCAAACATAACCTATGGTCTTCAAAATTTTATTAGAGAAGATATCTTGCACCTTCCAAGTTTAAATGTAAACATGCGAACAGAAGTCCCAGAGTCAGCAAAAAAACACTCAGATGAGTTTTGGTATTTTGCTGTTAATACTGAAACGTCCAGAAAATTAGAAACTCAGCTTGGGGGTCGCAATTATGTTTTGGAAAACAACACAATAGAAAAAACTAAAATTATTATAGAGTCAGGAATCCTTTGTGAAGATGGGGAGATATATCCCACTTTAATAAATAAAGAAAGATACCTATGCCAAATGGGGCTTTATGACAAGTATTTTATAGCATATTGTGATGATAGGTATATCGATAAACTTTTGACCTCGCCAAGAGACTCAATCTTTAAAAATGATATTGCGGATAACTTATACATGAACTTGGAGCCGCTTCAAGATACCGTAAAAATATCATTACCTTCAGTTGATGACAATCACTCAAGCTATAGAATTGAAGCTGTTGATAATGACATAATTGATTATGCATATGATGATCCACATGATGGTATGCCAGATATAGTCCGCACAGGTCAAAAACATTCTTCAATTTTTGGACCAAGATCTTCGGTGTTTGCGCTTAACTTTAAAGTTTTAGATGAAATGACATCTGATTCTAATAATTCACCTGATTATAGATACACAAAGTTTGGAACCACAAGCAATGCATTGTTTGGAAGCGCAGATTTGTATGATTTTATAGATACAACTATTTATATACAAGCACTATCATCTGATGCTAGAATCAGTATACCAATCAGGATAGTTAGATATGCCGGCACGTAATAAAATAAATTCTTATTGTCGAACAAAAAAAATACACACTATTTATGTAAGAGAGGAAAATAAATGGCTTTTATAGACGCTTCAGGCGACATTATTTTAGATGCAGTATTAACTGATTTGGGCCGTAGAAAAATGGCCAACGGAAACTTTAGAATTACTAAGTTTGCTTTAGGTGATGATGAAATTAATTATAGCCAATACGACGTTGATCATCCATCTGGTTCAGCATACAGTGATCTAGAAATACTTCAAACTCCTGTTTTTGAAGCTGTCACTGCGCAAAATTCATCAATTAATTATGGCTTGTTATCAATGACAAGAACTGATATTCTATACATGCCAACAATTAAAGTTAATAAAAACTTTGATGCCGCAGTGCAGCCAAGTGGAACCATTTATTATGTTCCAGTAAACGGCGAAACGGCTAAAAGAGTAAAAACAGCAACAGCGCTCGGAGTAAATGGCGAAAGAATAATTCCATCATTGGCGGGAATGTCAGACAAGAGATTGTATCTTGAATCAGGTATTGATACCACTGATGAAGAAGCAGATTCTGTAGCAAGACAAAGCTTGATTACTTCTGTTGGTATGTTGGATAAAACGTTCCAAGTATCTGTTGATTCAAGATTTGTTTCCAGCGTGAGACAACTAGACGGTAAACAAATGTTTACAGGTGGCGAAAACTCTGATTCGGTTCAAATACCCACCAACATGGTGCCAGCAGGTGCACCGACACCAACACAAAACTTAACTAACTATACCACTTATAACATAAGAGGTGTTGACAATTTACTGTTTGCCCCAACAGCCGGCACGAGAGATGATCCTTCTGCTTTAGCTGGCCCACGTGGCACTGCATTAGCACTGACATTTAGTTTACGATCTGAATTGAGAAAAACTAGTGCGAATGCAACACCAGTAGCCTTTACAAAATTTGGCAAAACAGACCAAACTCTTTTCCCCGGGAGTTCTGATAGGTTTGATTATATTGATTTTACTTGCTATATTATGGGGCTAAGTTCGACCGCCACCGCACAGGTGCCGATAAGAATTCTAAGATATACAGGAAGCTAATGGAGACAAATAATGCCAGTTCAAAACTTTGAAAATTTAGACACAAACACCGATGTAACTACCACAAGAACCTTGTTGCACGAAGTGATCCCATTAACAGGGACTATCATATCAGGTGCTTATAGCGACAACAACATTAAAAACTATCCACACGGCATGTATCAGTCTGTGTTTGATTATCCTTACTTAAGTTCATCCGCAAACCATATCTTTGATTTGACAGTTGGCTACGATGAAACAAGTACGCTGTCAGCATCAGTTGGCTCGCCCGTTGCACAATCCAAAAAAATAAATCTATACAACCAGTATTCACAGGTCCTGTTAGGATACACTGGTTCGACTACAGATGGCGTTCGCAAATTTGAAAACGATCTAACACTTGATGGTGTTGGAACAATGACAAACTGCTTTTTTATTAATTTTTCGAGATTGTTGGTTAAAGATCAAATTAAGAAAGGCTCTTTTTCAATTACTCTCGGTAGAGGTGATTATGATGCGGCTTTCACTACGACTTACACCTACGAAGATATATCAGCTTCTGCTACCACTGAAACAGCTAACACAATTGGTGGCGACTATGGTTTGTTATATAGACAAGGAGCCAACAACATTGTTCAGGGAGTAGTATTTTACCAAGCTGGTATTGTGGTGCTGTCTTCTTCAGCATTTGGCTCCATTCCCCAGTTTCATCCTAATGGTGGAGGTGGTTGGTGGACTGTCCACAATACAATGACATCTGCATCAATTAGTGGTGCTTGCGATTCAGTTAGACGCAGAATTGAAAATGTTTCCTTTAATAACACAACTGAGATTAATTCGAAAATTTATTTCTGCAGAGTGCCACACAATAAATACAATTATAGCTCTAATCCAACATATACTTCTGGTAGCAAGATTAGAGTTAAAGAGGTTGCTTCTGACGCACCTAGAGCATATATTACGACTGTGGGGCTTTATAATTCACAAAACGAACTTTTAGCAACTGCCAAATTATCTGAGCCGCTGATGAAAGATCCAAGCAACGAATTGATTCTACGAGTTAGATTGGACTACTAATCGTCTTTCAAGTAGGAGACTACTTACTATAAAGAGGAATATAGCATGTCTTTTAGAAAATTCACCGATAACGATGTGTTTCGCAATACTATGCGCGCATATCCAAAGGTGAATTTTTTTGTTTTTGATGGAAGAACATATTACAACTCAACCCCCAACCAGAAAGGCACTAGAAATGCAACAGTAAAGAATGCTCCCGTAGGTTCTATAAGTTTGTATGAGTTTAACATTGATCGCCCTTATATGCCGTTAGGGTCAACCGGGGAGCCAGATGGAACAACAGTGCCTCTAGTTTCTGGCACAGTTCGAGATTATGGCCGTATTGCACCCTGGATTTCAAAAGATAGTGCTCGTTCGAGTTTTAAAACTGTGGGTGCTAATGCGGTTGGCAAAACGGCCTATAATAGTGAGTTTCAATATGGAGATATTTTACAAGGACAATATCCATTAACAGCCTCAATAACCAGAGAGTTCATAACTGGTTCCCGCTCTTCCTTGATGGCGGACGGATATCCAGTTAATAAAGAACAAAAACACTACGTAGCATTAAGAAACAGACTAGACTTTTATGCTGTCAGAAGTTTACATTACAAAGTTAGTTCTCCATATGGCAACAAGGACGAGCAAAATTTAAATATATTGTCAATTCCATCAATTTTCTATGGCACAAAAATAAAGCCAGGAAGCTTGTCTTTGAAATGGAATTACTCAGGATCATTGATAGCAGAATTAAAAGATCTAAGAGAAAACGGAGAACTAATACAAGTCTCAGGCACTATCTCAAGTAACGACGGTAAGGTAGCTGGGGTTGTTATGTATGACGAGGGTATTATTTTGCTAACCGGCTCATGGCAACTTTCAACAGCAACACTATACTTGAGAGATGGTTCAACGGCCGTGAACCCATCGTGGTTATATTATGGTGTTGGTGCGGGAGATGGTTTAAACAAAGGTAATTTGGGGGCAAATTATGTTTCTGCATCATATAATCTTGACTTTAAAGGTCATACAGAAACACAAGTAGTGACAATGTTTGCACATGCTATGCGTGGCCAAGTAAACTATTCTAATAATCCAACATTTTTGGAGCATGGTCAAACCCACACTGAGTTTACTTCTTCGCACGTTTATGAAGAGCGCGCTGACATAAGAATCAAAAACATTGTAAGCTCAAGTTATTCTGACTATAATGCGCCTTTCAAAAGAAATGTATATGTTTCCAGAATAGCAATTTATGATAAAAGTAAAAACCTGATGGGTGTCGCAACTATATCAAACCCTATATTAAAAGAAGAAGGGCAAGATTATTCGTTTAAATTAAAGCTGGACATATAGTATAATAGTAAACATGATTTTAGGAATTGATATAAGTACCAGCATAACAGGGTTTGCCATTGTTGCAGACAATCAACTTGTTTTTTATGACTCAATTGATTTGAGAAAATATAAAAACATCTTTGACAAAACAATAGCAATGAAAGAAAAACTGCTCGATATCTACGAGATGTATCAGTGTAATAATGATGATGTTGCTGCAGGATATGGTGCATCTGAGTATCCCATTGAACACATTTATATTGAGCAGTCCCTACATATGTTCATGGGCGGAAAATCTTCTGCAAAAACACTTTCTACACTTACTAGATTTAATGGTATTGTTTCTTGGCTTGTGTTTGAGTTGTTTGAAATTAGACCAGAATTTATTGGGGCAACGTCGGCCCGCAAACAAGCAGGAATAAAAGTTCCAAGAGGACAAAAAGCAAAACAAGTAGTATTACAATATTTACTTGACAACGAGCCGGCATTTAAGATAGAATACACAAAACACGGTAACCCCAAACCAGAATCATATGACAGGGCTGATGCCATAGTGATAGCTAAGGCCGGCTATGCATTGGAACAAAAAACTTAAAAAATACTTGACACCCTATTTAGATGGTGTTAATATACACAAGATGATCTTTCATCAACCTAGGAGATAAAATGAAAGTAACAAGCGGACAAAATGTTAGTGTCCATTATAAAGGAACCCTGTCTGACGGGACAGAGTTCGATAACTCCCGCACACGCGGACAAACCTTAGACTTCCAACTTGGAAGTGGCCAGTTGCTTCCAGCGTTCAACGATGCTGTTGTTGGAATGACAATTGGTGAGACTAAGACAATTACCTTATCACCCGAAGAGGCATATGGTGAGCCACAACAAGAAGCAATTCAGAATGTTCCCAGAACAGCATTTGATGATGATTTTGAGTTTGTTGTAGGTGGCACCGTGCAAGGAACAGGTCCTGCTGGACAATTCATTGCAAAAGTGCAGTCGGTTGATGACGACAGTGTTGTATTAGACCTCAATCACCCACTCGCTGGAAAAGAATTAACTTTTGAAGTAGAGTTGGTTGACGCCCAAGAAAATTCAGCTGAAACTGAGTAATTCTAGTTATTAACAAATTAGCGATCATCATATGCATGGTGATCGTTTTTTTGTTGACAAATAACAATAACATATGGTAATATGCTTATGAGGGCCCATGAACAAAAAAGAAGCAAAGAAAATATTACATGAAGCGCTTGGAAACTATTCAGACAAAGGCAATGAGTTACTTTTTCGCTGCCCTTCGTGCAATCACCACAAGCGTAAGTTCTCTGTTAATCTCGATAAGAATGTTTATAAGTGTTGGATTTGCGATTATCGCGGTCGTAATATTAGGCGCATTGTTAGACGTTTTGGTTCGTATACACAACTACAGAAATGGGACCAAATTACAAACAGGTCAGATCTTGAAAGGTTTGCTGATTTATTTATGGAACCAGAGTGTGGAGAAAGTAATCAGAAACTCGAACTCCCAAAAGAATTCATAAGTCTGTGTTCTAATAAAATTCCCGCTACTGGATTATATGCTTTAAAATATTTGCAAAACAGGGGAGTTACTAAAAACGACATTTTAAAATGGAAAGTCGGATACTGTTTTGGTGGCGAATACCGAAACAGAATTATAATCCCATCATTTGACAATGAAGGGGATATAAACTACTTTATCGCTAGATCGTATACAGAAGATTCTTATAAATATAAAAATCCAAAAGCATCTAAAGATATCACTTTTAACGAACTATATATCGACTGGAATAAAGACCTTGTTATGGTCGAAGG
>CEUT01019234.1_pt1 | contig 69696 bp, 57 predicted proteins | sample 531401 | NCBI WGS metagenome assembly CEUT01 (sample SAMEA2622821, study PRJEB7988) | marine metagenome | biome: marine biome (ENVO:00000447); feature: surface water layer (ENVO:00002042); material: "saline water (ENVO:00002010), including plankton (ENVO:xxxxxxxx)" | depth 5 m | reverse complement strand
AAAAAAGCTCAATATTGTGATATAATTTTAAAAATATAACTTTTTAAAAGGAATTCTAATTAATTTATGAAAAAAATACTTGTTTTTTGTGTAATTTGCGTTATTTTTCTTACACCTACTGCTTGTACTATTAAGAATATTTCAAATATTAAAAAATATTCAAGCAAAAGCAAACCAAAAGAAGTAAAATTGCCATGGGCGTCTAAAGAACAAATGAAACAAGTTATGGAAGAGGCGAAAGAGCCTATTTCAGTGTTGTTTGGTGCAGACGGTCACCAACAAAGCATGAAGGCCATCGAATTAGTCAGAAAAAAAGATAATTTTAAGACTATTTCGATTCTAAATTTAAATGAAGGTTGGGTCGCTGCTATTTTTTATAACATGCAACTGACTGACGTGCCAACACTACTGGTATTAGATCCTATTAACGAAGACGGATCCAAAGAAATGCTGGGATACAGTGCGATAAGAACATATTTGGAGGGAGTTAAGTGAATTTGAGAAAATTGAAGCCAATATTTGTGAATAATTCTATAGTTCCAAAAATTTTATCTTTTTTTGCACCAATCGAAATAAATTCAATAACTATTTTCCCCTTTGTCTTCTCAAGGGGAGTTCCATCAGAAAGAACTAAAACACATGAAACTATACACTTTCAACAATATATAGAAACAGGTGTAATTGGGTTTTATTTTTTATATTTTTGGGATTACTTAAGAGCTAGAATAAAAGGCAAATCAGGGAAAAAAGCTTATGTATCTATTCGAGCCGAAAGAGAAGCTTACAAAAATGACAGCAATTCAAATTATCTTTTAACCAGAAAGCGGTGGAATTGGTTGAAAACCAACTAATTACTGTGTCTTAACTTTATTATTTTATTAACAGGAGTATCAAAACCATGCCAAAAGACATCAAAATAAGAATTTTATCAGAATCTAAAAGCCAAAAGTCAATTTTAAGAAGAAAATTGATGCAGGAATCAAAGGAGTCACTTATTGACCGAATTATTCTTGAGGAAGCACCCTCAGCTTTCGAATTGCAACCCGGCGCAGGAGGCTTGGGCCCAGGTCCAGACATTAGCGGTGGCCCATATATGCGAGAAGAGTTCAGAAGGTGGGGATTGCAAGGATTTTGGCATCCAAATGGTGAAACGATGAAGCAATGTCGCTCTAACCCAAGTATGCCAGGTTGTGAGGTCTTATTAGAACTTGGAGATGCCTGTGCAGGACTAGCGGGCGAACAACAGACCGCAGGCGATCTTAGGAGCTGCTTTATGGCTTGGAGAAGGTTTGGGTGCGACTCTGCTAGCAAAGGCTGGCCTATGTGCTTAGGGATAGCTGATCCCGATAAGCCTAAGAAGCGAAGAAGAGGCGGTCATCGGTGTGTAACCAATTCCGGCTTGAATGCTGCCGGTCTGGGCACAGGTGGGGGCGTTAGTCTGAGAGATGTCACTAGAGATATTCAAGAAATCTTACTTGATTTAGGTTATTTCAGCCCAGAAACTAATCGACTGGTCCCAGATGGCACAAATGCAGATGATATTCTTGATGGTCGATGTGGCCCACAAACAAAAGAAGCTATAAGACTTTTTCAGGGCGATGAGGGCTTAGAAGATGATGGAATACTCGGAAAGAGTTCACTTCCAGCATTGATGGCTAAAGCTGGCGAAGGCGCTGGTAAGGTACTCTCTCGCAAGGATATGGCTGGAGACGGGTCTGGCGCTGGTATGATAGCTACTAAACAGGACTCCGAAGGCAGAGAAGCCGCTGGTTTAGATAGTGGCAATAGAATGGGGCAGCAAGTATTGAAGCGTATGGTCATGGACATTCGAAGAAAGATAAAGGGTATGTCCAAAGATGAAATTGAAAGCATGCAAGGAGGCAATATAGACGTGTTTATTAGAGATCTTAGAAGCAAGATTCCTCAAAGATCTTTATCTCAAGCAGCCTTAAAGGTTATGGACCAGCAAAACTTCAGTAGCGTACCAGCTGCAAGAGCTCAGATACTTACAAAGGCTTATGATATGGCTTGGGATATGTTGAAGCCAAGCTTGGACCAATACCGACGACAACTTATTGATGGTGAATTCCAGAAATTTAACGTCAATATACCACCAGCAGCATTTCAGAAGATGTTTCAAGCTCCTTGAGCAAAAGGTAAGAACTTTGTATGAATTATTTAGACAAAATCCTACTGATTGAGTCATTTAGTCGTTTCCCTGAAGCCAGAGAGGAGTTTATGGAACTCTCTGGCTATCTTCAGGAACTACAACAAATACAATTAGAGATAATAATAACTAAGCCGCAAAGCGAACAAAAAGCTGTCATTAATAAGATGGACAGCATGCTTGTGCGAAAACAGCGTTTAGCTCAATTGATCAACGAAATAAAAGATGGCGCCCCACCAGAAGGCTACACTAAGGAGCAGGTTGCAGATTATAATGCTCTTGTTGATGAATTCAAGCCAATGTCTAACGAAATGGACAGTCAATTTGCCAGAGTTGGATTCAAGTTAAAACAAGCTCAAGTTGACCTAAATGCTATCGATCCGGACGATGAAGTGGCTAGCAAATGTATTGCTGATGCTCATCGTGAAATAATGTCTAAAAAATTCGGAACTTTTGGAGAATTTTCAGCTTGGGCGAGCGAGCAGGCTTGCGGGGGACTGAAGAAGGCAGCTGGGTTTATGATTTGGGCTACAACAAATGACCCAGATGTTGCAAAAAAGTGGACGAACCTTTTTAACAAAGCTAACACTACTGGTGCGATGATAAAAACCCTATTGGGTTATACTGCCATGACCAGAGCAGGAAGAACTAGAGCGATTTTTGCTGGACTGGGAACCTGGACTGGTGTGGCATTAGCAAAGTTCTTAAGAAGAGCCCGGGCTGCAAAAGCTGCAGTGCACGCCGGCAGTACAGCAAAAAATATTGCAAAAGCCAATAAAGGAAAAACTAAAAAACTACTAAAAGGCTTAGAAAAGGGATTCAAGCAAGGCTTCAAGGAGATGAATCCCAAAGAATACGCAAGAATGAAAAAAGCTGGCAAGGAAGGGCTCAAAAAGCTCGACGATGCAGCCAAAGTCTTTGCTAGAGAAACTCTAGAACAAGCAGCAAAAAGAGGCGGAAAAGAATTAACTGAAGAAGGCCTCAAACAAGCCATGGTGCAAGGCTTAAAAGTAACTGGTAAGAAAACCGGTGTCAGGGTCGGAATGGCAGGGGTAAGAGCTGTTACCAAAGTGCTAGGCCCCTTTTTCCTTATTATGGAGCTGTTTTTTGTCGCATTTGAAGTCTGCATGATAGCCGCGCCAGCCGGACAAGACCCTTCTAGAAAAGATAAGGGCTTTATGGGTGTGGATTGGGGTCAGTGTGCCACCATGTTTACTCAAGGCATAGACCATGCGGGTGATTCTTATGACAAGTTCAAGGAAAGAAAAAAAGAGTTCTTAGCCAAAAAGAAGAAATCTAAAGATCCGAATTTGACCATGCCTTATGAACAATGGGACAGTTGGCCAGATGATATGCAGTGCTCTTGGTGTAGTAACGGCGCACCATCAGATGCTGAAGGACAAGGACCTGTAGGGTCTAAGCCCATGGTAAGAAGCGCTTTCTGGGGTTATCAGGAGGCCGCGGGCCCTGATTGTATCGAAGTATTGAGCAGGGGTAATTGCGACGGATCAAAAGAGGTCCTAAAGACATTAAAAAAGCAAGCTGCAGGTAAAAGAGATGAAGATCTAAAGACTTTACAAGGTAATGTAACAGAACGGGGAAGAACGGGTGGTACATGGGGCTGGAAGTGGACTCACAATGATGTTAAGTTAGCTAAAGAGCATGGGAGTTTTCCTTTTCCCGAGTTTTATCCAAAAACTGTAAGGTTCTCAACATATAGAGGCGGAGCTAGTAACGATAAAGTTTGGATTGATTTTGTGCCATATAATGAAAATACAGAATATATGTCAGAAATGGTAAAGCTTTTAAAAGATTGCATCTCAGACGGTGAGGCAGTAAGATACCGAAGTGAAGGTGAAGTTGGTGTTATTGGGCACTTTTATTGGGACAAGAGCGGCTCAATGTTAAGTAATCGCAACACCAATCTTCTACTAGAGCTCGATGGGCCGATGGATTGGATGATGGAAGATAAGCACGCCGATATATACCCTCCTCTTATTCGTGCTATCTTTAATAAGTGGAAAAAACAAGGCAGTTGTTACATAACCAACAGTATTCAAGACCACTTTCACGAAAGAGGCAGAACACAGATGGGCGGCTCATGGAGAAAAAAGAACTATGTAGAACCAACCCCAAGCAGAGTTAGAGAGTCTTTCTCAAGAAATAAACTAATTAATAAAAACGGAGTATCATATCAAATGTCCAATCATGACCTAAACAAACTAGACAAAAAGATTTTTAGCATTATTAATGAAGAAATAAATGCCGAAATAAACCTGCTGAACGAATCAGCAGGAACTGCAAAAGCCTTTGCACTATCAATTGCAAAAATCGGTGGTTCGTTTCCAAAAAATATGGGCAAGCTTCTCGCGAATATCGGTGCAAGAGTAGAGGACCTAAAAGCAGCTGTAAACACTGTCGAGAATATGATGGATGGTGTAAACGATGCTGCAAAAGCAGTTCAAGCTGGTGGGGATGCAGCTGCGGGAGCTAAACAATCTTTGCAGATAGCGGGTGGTCAAGTTGATGATGCTATCAAATTGGTAGATGGCGTCTTGGAAAAATTGAAAGCAGCCCCGGATTCGAGAGCAGCCCAGCAACACTTGTCAAAAGTAGATAATCTACGAAAAGAGCTAGTAAATTACAAGGGAGCATTGCAGCAATTGGCGAAAACGGGCGATGATGCCGCCTCCGTATCTAGAATGGGTAGTGCTGTTGCTAATGTGCAAAAAAGATTGGTGACCGTAAGAAAAGCATTGCAGAAATTATTCGCGAAGACCGATGCCAACGCGAAAAAAATTGCTGAACTAGAAGCAGAAGTTGCAGCAGGTGGAGCGCGGGCTGCCAAAGCAGAAAAAAGAATAGCCAAGTTAGAAAAAGCGCTAAAAGGTGTTGTCAAAGAAGGTAAGAAACTTAAAAAGAAAGTTAAAGCCAAGAATGCTAAACAAGCAGAGATACAGGTACAGAATGGCGTAAACATGGACCCTGAATCTTTTGCAAAACTAATGGACACTCAGGTTGCCCTCGCAAAAGGTGCAGATGATGCAGCCATGGCGGGTAGACAGTCAGGTAAAACGTCTGGTGTGGTCGATTTTACAAATCACCCAGCAAATAGAATGATAGACGGCGGAAAAGCTGCAGTTAAATGGACGTGGGATAAAGCTAAGGGACTAAAATGGGTACTCATCCTTGGTGTAGTAGGTACTATCGCAGCGGTGACTTATTTAACTATGCCAGGTGAGGAAGAAGAAGAAGGTGGCGGAGGCAAAAGAGTCTCTTTGGCTAGATGCGCTGATGGGAAGTGCGGTAAGGCGACGAGAGGTGCAATTAAAGCTTACCAGGTTGATCGAAAGTTAATGAGGAAAACTGGAGTCATAGATTCTATAACTGCTAAAAAGATGGTATCTGAATGGTCTAAGGTCATGGGAGAGGGTACTGAACCTGCTAGTATTGGAGGTAGTCGAAAGATTGCTGGATGTAAGTGGGTTGACAAGAGCGCACTAGATGCAACTGATGGTAAGTTTACATTCAAAACTTTATTCATTCACACAGAGGTAATGCAAACTTTCTTGTATAAAGCTGGCTTTTCTAAAGAAATTTGTGCTTTCGGCGGAGGCGGCGGAGGCGGCGGAGGCGGCGGCGCAGTAGTGAAACCAAAGAAAGACAGAGAGTCGGAAGAGAAAAAGAAGAAACCTGAACCGCCAGCAAAATCTAAAACCGATCCAAACGTATTAAAAGTTGAAAGTGCGAGATTTGGTAAAGAGTGCGCTAAACAGATGAAGAAACCTCGACCTTTAATGAGGCTAACCATCGCTGAGCTAGACAAGGACGCCTGGCAACAGTCTCTTTCGACAACGGCTAAGGAGCAAATAAGATTAGAACAAGAGGCATTAAGTCAATATGAGAGAGAGAATCCTAATGGTGAGGCTTCTATGTTCCGCGGGCTGGATTATTTAGTAAAAAGATTTTACTTATATTCAGACGGAAAAAGTGATAAAATAAATGGTAGAAGCTGGGATGGTATTCGTAAATTGCCAGAAAACGAAGCGATTGCACAAGTGGAAAAAGCCATAGGCAAGCCGGGTTCACCGAGACCAGGAATTGAAGCTAACTTTGAAGGAGTAGACATGGGCAGAGACGACAATCTAGATGGTTTAGAAGATCAGCTCAATGCAGTATTAGCTACGCTAGGATCAAATATAAAAGCAATTAATGATATTAAAGCCGCAAAGGGTAAAGACAGAACTGGAGGTAGAAAAGAATATCTAGTTTATAGTGTCAAAGCAGAAATAATAGATCCTTTTACAGGCGCCCCATTAACGCCCCGTACTGGCGAGCCTGCAACAGTAGGTCCGATACCAATTTATAAAACTGAGCTGGAAGATAATTGGAACTTACCAAGAGATGGAGCCACAGAAACACAAATAGACACATCAATGTTTGCCATGCTGATGAAAGATGCAAATGTTGGATTACTAAAATCAGGTAGGTTATTAAACCCTAATAAATGTGCAATTTGGGCAGAGGCTTTAAATAGTATACATTTTGGAAGACAAGAAGTGTATAATCAGCGAGATTTTCAATTAAGCCAAATAATGCTGCACCCTAACTCTACTGGTAATAGTAACGAGTATCTTAGTGGAAACAATATGATAAATAGATTATTTGCAAAAGATGAATGCGGAGGACCAATGCCAAAGCATGACGGTAAAACACAAATGGACTCAGGTGCACCAAATGCTAAAGACGTTCAAACTGGGGTCGATCCCGCGGCTGCCCTTGCAAACCTAGGCAAACCGCGAGGGAAGATTAACTTAGGTGCCGATACAAAGTTGAACTTGGGTGGTGGTCAAGGTGGTGATAAATGAAAGGAATAGTAGAAGTACAGAACAAAATTCAACAAATTTTATCTAAAATGAATCAAAGTTCTCAGTTTTTAGATTTTAACCATCGTGAAACAGGAAATATAGAAAATATTATAAATGCATCAAAGTCTTTGGAGTCTGGCGATTTTAGAAAAGCGATGGATGAAGTTCAAGAAGTAATAAATCAGTTAAATGAACAGGCAACTGAGTTAATGAATCAAATTGAACACACAAACGTTCAATCAAGATATCCAGATGAAGGCCCCAAGAAACATGAGCAATAGTGACGACAATAATCCTTCCACAAAAGACAAAAAAGAAATTACAGAAATCCTTTCACCCGCGGGGGAACAAGATCTTGTCAAGCAAACCATAAGCGTGGCAGATAAATTGAGGCCATTGGCTAAAAACAAGACCATAAATCAAATCGATAAGTTTTTAGATCCAATGTTAAAAAAATTTGGTGTTACTGGAAAGTGGGCTGATAAACTCCGAGCTTTTCTTTTAGATCCCGACAGCGCAAACAAGGTTCAGGACAAAATTGATAATCAAATTCCAAGTTCGAAAGGATCTTCAGGTAGTCATGCAGGACTTAAAGGATATACTGAAAAAGACATAGAAGATATGGGCCTTATGCTGTATGTGGAGACAGATTGGGCCAGATCCGACGTAGAACACGAAGCAATTATCCAAGTAGCATTAAACAGGGCTAAGAAGTATGGTAAGAGTGTGTACGATGTTGTAAAACCACATACCGGAGGGTGGAATAACAGTAACGGTTACGCAGCTAGATGGCAGAAAGGACAAAACGCCATTGATTCAGATTCGCACCCAAGGTGGCCCCGCGCAAAAGCAACTATAATAAGGTGTCTATCTGGTAATTCTTCTATTGATATTGGGGATTGCTTGAATTTTTTGCACCCCAATGGCATGCACAGAGGAAATTGTGAGAAAAGTATGCATGGCCAAAATTGCCCGGGCAGCAAAAGGCAGTGTGTTGATTATAACAAAGTGTTTCCTGAACTAAATGCCGGCGTAAGGTGTATACCAAAATGGGCTATCCACACCTCAGACGGCGGTACATCAAAGACAAAGCCTAAGCTCTATGGTAAAGCGCTAGTTTCTAACGGAACTGTTGGCGGAACTAATTCTGTTGTTCCAGGTAGTCGTATAGCAAGCTTAACAGGTGGGTCTGTCGCGCTTGCGGCTGGGGTACGCTCCAATAACGGGAATGAAAGCGTGATAGCTATCGGTGATAGCATTACCGTTGGTTATGGATACGGATCTTGGGCTGATTATATAGGCGCTAAAAAGTATGCAAGAGGCGGATGGAGCTCTACCGCGATCAAGAACAAGATATTTTATAAATATATCTTTAATAACCAGGGCAACCTTCCAAAAAAATTAATTATTCTAGCTGGTGTTAACAATCACCTTTCTCCTCAGAAAGTCATAGACGACTTAGGAGAGATGGCCCGCGTCGCACAAGAAAAATCAGTTATAGTTAAAATATTAACACTGCTGCCAACTGCTGGATATTGGAACAAGAGTAAGAGATATCCCGGTGGAGATAAACTCTCCTTGAAAAGAATAGGTATAATAAACAATTGGATAAGTGGTGAATCCTGGGTCAGCATACCAGGGAGTAGCCATATAGACACGTCAGCAATGGGTGACTCTTCTGGAAAGCTGTTGAATTCAGGTGATGGTATTCATCCTAATTCTCGCGGACAGAAACAATTGTCTTTAATTGTTAGAAGGTCTTTATAGTTTTGTTTTGTTGTGTTAGTATTGATATATGATGTATTTACTAGGAGTGGCAACAGGTAGTGCAATAACTTGTTTGTCTTTTGTAATTTATAGAATATTTTCACCTCCTATAAAGGAAGGTAAATTCGAAGCTTCTATAAAAGTAGGTAGAAACTACCAATCTGGTATAGTTACTTTTAAGGAAGTAAAATAATAGAGGTTTTAAAAAATGAATGTAAATGAGTTAAAGAAAATTATTTCAGAGTGCATGCAAGAAATGAACGAAAACGCTATGGGATTTGGAATGGACGCCAGGTCCCCCGTTCAACCCACAGAACAAAATCCAGAAATAGAAACAAATGTACAAAAGCAGAACTGGAGCGAGCTGATAAATACCTGCGTTCACGATCCTCATAGCAAGTTCTTAGAAACCTATTTCATACCTGCATTAAGTGCTAGCCGAGAAACTGTCGGTGCCGTTTTAGAAGCACTTGCAGACAATGAAGATATTCAAAAAGAAATTTACAAAGCATTAGATGAATTTGAGTACAAAAAAGGCTAATTGGCTAACAGGCAGTGGAATAAAACTAGAATTTTCACAAATTTGTGAAAAAGTACAAGCATATTCCAAAGACAAATCAAAAATATTTATTGGCACTGATTCTGATGTCAGAAAAAGAAAAGTAATATTTTGCAGCGCTATTTGTATTTATGGCAATTCGAGGTCTTTATATTATTTTTGCAGAAAAAAAGAAAATAATAAAATTTATCCTGATTTAGTATCTAGAATTACCGAAGAAGCAAGATTATCAATTGAAATAGCAGAACATCTGCACAACGTAATGGGAATTGATAAATCTATGATAGAGCTGCACTTGGATGTTTCTCCAAACCACAAAGACACAAAGACATCCAGAATTTCAGACGCTCTAAAGGGTTATGTTACTGGAACGGGGTACACTTGTAAGCTTAAGCCCAATGCTTGGGCATCGCAGTCTGTTGCAGATAGGCATTCTAAATGACCACAAAAGAAAAAATAAAATATAATGCCGAATCGGTAGGTACAGACGATTTACTTGGTCTTTGGGTCGGTGAATTTCATGATGATGTGCATGTTGTTGCTATTTTTGAGCCCCTAGAGCATCTAGAAACCTTAAAAAAATTAAAAATTCCAAATAATTTTAATAATTTATACAAAGGAAAAGTACTTTTGTTATCTTTTGCTAAAGTAGATGATGCACTTTTTGTTTTTCAGGTATTATCAAAAGAAGAACCCATGCCGTATTGCCATTTATACTGCTTTGGCAAATACCTATCTGATTCTATTGATGAACTAACTAATTAGTTTATGAATTATGACGAATTGCTACCTAAAAAAGAAGAAAAGAAGCAGCCAGCCAGAATTCCACTAAGAATACCGTATCCAAGTTCGCCTCGCGAAAAAAAGAACGATGATAATAAGGAAAAGAGAGTTATTATTATAGACATATGAGAATAAGAGTGAAAAAAAAGAAAAAAGACTCCAAATTTGTTGCAAAAGCTGTGATATTAGATAACAACAAGGTTCTTCTTTTAAAAAGAAGCGATTATTTGAAAAAACACAAAGGGGAGTGGGATTTACCCGGAGGTCATATTCATATTGGAGAGAATTTGACTAATGGACTAGCTAGAGAAGTAAAAGAAGAGACAGGTTTATCCATTATTGACCCCAAAGAGGTGTTTAAGCACAAAAATGACACTTTTTTTCTAGTTGAGATGAAAACAGGAAACATATCCCTTAGTAATGAACACGTTTCGTATAAATTTTTCAATATTGAAGATTTAGATGATTTAAACGACTTAACTACTTATTACAGGGAATCAATATTGAAATGTATTGAGGTTAAAACAAATAATGAATAATTTTATGAAAAAATATAAAGATTTTTTAAAAGAATCTTTGAATATCAGTAGTTTAGAGCCCCACGATAAGCTGCATCATGATTTTTGGAACAACAATAAGCTTAATAAGCTTGTTCAAGAAAAATTGTCTGATTTAGCGAACGATATTATGGAACAAATAAAAATATCAGGATTCATAGAGGATATAATAATCACGGGTTCAATAGCTAGCTACAACTGGCATGCCCTTTCCGATATTGATCTACATTTTCTATTTGACTTTAATAAAATAAATAAAGATACAGAACTTGTAAAAAAAATGCTAGACCTTACACGTATGAAGTGGAATAAGGATCATAAAATCATGATTTTTGGACATGAAGTGGAAATTTACTTTCAGGATGTAAACGAAGAACATGAATCTCTGGGTACATACTCAATATTGAGAAGAGAGTGGGTGGAAAACCCCGTAGTTTCAATAAAGCGACCAAGCAACATGTCCGTTACAATTAAAGCTATTTCTATACTAAGAGAGATAGATAGAATACAAGAGTTATTTGTAGAAAAAAGGTATAAAGAATCTTATGAGTATGCGAAGACCTTGAAGAAAAAAATAAAACACATGCGTTCTATAGGACTATCTGGTGAAGGTGTTTATTCTGTTGAAAATTTAGCATTCAAGGTTCTTAGGAATAACGATAAACTTTCGCTACTATCTTTTCTAAAAACATCTTCTTATGATAAACTAAAAGGCATAAGCAAATTAGTTAAAGTAAAATCTATTTAATATAAAGAGATTATATATGATACAAAAATACAAAGGTAAAATATTGAGAGTCATAGACGGTGATACAATAGAAGCCGCGATATTTCTAGGGTTCAATATTTCTATTAAGAAGAGAATCAGAATTATAGGGATCGATGCACCAGAGACACGATCTAAAATAGAATCCGAGAGGCAGGCTGCTTTTGCGGCCAAGAAAAGACTTGAGGAGCTTTTTGTTACTAAAGATCTAATAATAGAATCTAAAGGATTCGATAAATATGGGCGATGCCTTGCGATAGTGCACACAGATGCAGGAAATGTCGGAGATATTTTATTAAATGAAGGCTTGGTGAAAAAAATGGAGCTTGATACAAGGTGAGATCATTAGATAACGAAATAAAAAAATATTTACAAGAAGCAGCCAGAGATGCCAAGATTCTAAGAAATATTAATATTGACCACATAAAAAAAGAAGAACCAAAAGGTCCGGATGAGGAAGTTAGGGATTATTTTGCTAGAATACAGCAAATGGAGAGGGATCCTGAGTATTTAAACCCTATATTCCCGCAAGGTTTAGTAGATTGGGTCGAATCCCTGCCAGATAACCACTTTCCAACAAATGGCAGAAAGCGTTTTGCAAAGTGGCTTGGCAATACAATTTATCACCAAGAAACAGAGGTACAAGGCAGACTTAATACCGTAGACAACCCTGAAGAGTTGAGAATATATAACAACGACATCAGATATATAGCTGATTATCTAAATGGCGCTGATGAGTTTCCAGAAGATTTATGGGACAGGTCTCTTAATGGTATGTATGACCTAGCTGTCGAATGGCATGACACTCTTAAATACAAAGAAGACCCTACCGGAGACTACGAAAGCAAAGATATCGTGTATAGTTTTGATAACGGATTTACAATTGTTGATGTAAATACAGAGGCTGATATAAGAACTGAAGGTGATAAGATGGGTCACTGCGTTGGCAGCTATTGCGACGCCGTTGCTGCCGGCCAAATGGATATATATTCTCTAAGAGATAAGAAAAATAAACCACATGTGACAATAGAAGTTCAACCGACTCTTCCACTAGGTCGTACTCGCTCAAGTGGTCGCGTGATGCAAATAAAAGGGTTCGGAAATTCTAAACCAAAAGACAAATACAGAGTTATGGTCCTACAGTGGCTCAACACCACTGACTTTGAATACAAGAATAGCCCAGACTACCTCAACCTTCTGTCGCAAGAAGAGATAGTAAATAAATTATTTGCCGGAGAGCTGAAAAAAGAGACAGAACTAAACATGATGAGCACCTCTGAAGAGCCTGAAGTTTTAAATTTTTTCATAGAACAATTAATTGCCCAGTCGAGAGTTATAAAAGCGAGTAACCAAGGCATAATAAACAACTTAGTAAGAAACCCCAGACTCAACATAGAACAAAGAATAAAGCTATTGAAAACAAACCTGCAACTGGAGGCTCCATATATTGGCACACGCGCATTGACTCTGCTAGGCCTCGATGGTCACAATGGAAGGTTGCCAAATATCGATATTCCAATGTTACAAAATCGAGCTTATCAAGAGTTAAAAGATGAGATGAGGCTCTTCAAGCGCGATCGACCATTTCGGGCAGATGTTGCAGAGGAAATGATGTATTATCTAGAATCTTTTATGAAGACTTCTCACCTTGAGATGTCCGCTAGGGAAGAAATTTTAGAATATTTAACAAGCGAAGAGTTTATGGAAACCGCAACAGGTTATGGAGTTTTCCACAAAAGAATCTCAATGCCGTACGGAGCCATTATGCAAGAATATTTATTTAGCAAAGCACCCACTCAAGAAAATGTTCGCAAACTGTACATGCTAATGAGAAGTGAAAACTTTCAAGAACTAATGGACCGCACAGACAGAATCGCAAACTACATAGCTAAATCTATTGCTATGTCTGATGATTTGGTCGTTCAAATTATTAAAGATAAAAAGAGTGGTAAGAATCAGTTTAACCAAAGAATCCTCATCGATATGGTAATGAACCCAAAGATTAAAGATTCTTTAAAAATACAACTCTTAAATGTAAAGTACCCCGGCGAAGACAGTATAATGGACCTAGTAACGCTTGGCAAATATAGGGGCCCTTATAAGGACGGTGGAATATATTGGACTGTTTCTGGTAGATCTTACTCTAGACAGTTAGTTCGAGCTGCAGAGGATGGGCAGTTTAGTGACAAGCTCGTTAAATATATGATAGATGCTGGCGTCTTTGATCCGGAATACGCACAAATACTAGCAGGAAAAGAGAGTAAGAGAACAGGCCGTAGGCCAGGCTTTGAAAGTATGGTTGGTGCGCAGAAACAAGCTGCTTTGGAGAAGATCAGGAAAATGGCAAATGATGATTTTGACAACGGTAAGTTTAGTGATGAAATATTTGAACAGGAGTTAAATAGAATGGACGCCCTACAAGAAGATATAAAAGTATACTTAAATAAAAAAACAAGACCTTTTGGAAATACAGAAGACATAGAGCCTGAAGATGCCCTAGTAATAGAACAGTGGATCTCTGAACTACAAGAAGATGGGATTTCTGATTTAGACAAAGGCGGCATGGAGGTTGGTTTGTGAGTGTGAATACCTGGTTTTTGATTCTGTGTGGTTGGGCTTTGTGTAGTTCATTAGTTTTTGTTTTTTTGCACATGTCGCTTGTTAAAAGAATACAAAAGAATCGAGAAGACATAAATTTAATTGCAAGAAATCCTGCCAAAGCACGTAAAGTGATTAAATATAATCAACATCAGTGATAAGATAAAATCCTACTAATAGGAGTACTTTTATGATAGCTGATGTGATTGTTGATTTGCAATATGGTGACTGCGGGAAGGGAAAAGTCGCTCATCATTTGTGCAAAAATAACAAATACACCCATGTAATAAGATATAATGGTGGATGTAACGCTGGTCACACCATTTATCACGAAGGTAAGAAATTTGTTACACATCACATACCTTGCGGTGTGTTTTTTGGAATTCCATCAATTATTGGCCCTGGGTGTGTTGTTGATCCCAATAAATTCTTAAAAGAGGTAGAAGAATTAAAATCCTCTGGAATTGACACCTCTCAGATTTATATAAGCACCAACGCTCACATTATTACAGACTTTCACAGAGCTGAAGATTCTAAGGATACAGACATTGGGACTACCAAGAGGGGTAACGGGCCCGCTTACCGTGATAAGTACGGTAGAAAAGGAATTAGGGCCATACAAGTGCCGGAATTAGCTGATTTTTTGATTGATATCTACGACGAACTACACATAGCAACTAAGAACCCAGTGATATTGTTCGAAGGGGCACAAGGATTTGGACTTGATGTTGATTGGGGAGACTACCCCTATATAACTTCATCACATTGTACCGTTGGGTCGGCACTTCTAAATGGCGTTCCTCCAAAAGCCATAAGAGATGTGTGGGGAGTAGCCAAAGCATATGAAACATATGTTGGGGCTAAAGAATTTGGCGGAAAAGATGAGATTTTTGAAAAAATAAGAGAAGTTGGGCAAGAATTCGGGTCAACAACTGGTAGGCCTAGACAAATTAACTGGCTTGACTTAGATTTATTAAAAATGGCTTCTAACATTAACGGCGTCACAAAAATGGTTATCAATAAGATGGATATCCTAGAGGAACTAAATGTTTGGCGAATATTTGATGGAATTCAACTTTATGAATTTGAGAGCAGTGAAGATATGCAGCACTGGGTTGAAGAAAATGTTGCAAGTGATTATTTAGAAGAAATATTTTTCTCAAGAAGTCCAGAATATATCTAATTAATTCATGGCCACTTCAGCAACAATATATAACGATTCAGTCACTAATGTGTATTTCTACAGAAGAAACAATTCTGGTGCTTGGACTGCTGATTCCTCTAACCCGGTTGCCAAGCATAGTTCCAGTGGCGGCGCATCATCTGGTTCTGAATCTTTTAATTCCAGCTACTCTGCTATAGCCATGTCTTCTGTTGAGCTAGATATTAGCGATGTTGATGATGATACCTTATTTAATGAAGGCATATATGTAGATCCAGATAAAAATTCTAATAGTCCCTACTCTGATACAAACGGCCTCATTTATTCCAATGCTAGCAATACGGGAAATGAGGCTGGCAGGTCAGGTGGGCAGTACGCTGGGACTTTATTTGCAAGGTCTTACAACTGTATAGCTTCTGACAGACAACAAGTAGAATTTACCAAAGAATATAAGGATGATGTAACTCCGGATATGATTTTTGAGCACCATAAGATGACTAAACAAGAGGATACTTTTTATGTCTCTGTAGGTGGACACTGTCATATAAAGCCGCCACCGTTAAGGTCCATCTTTGCAGGAACAGCAGCGATAAGAGGCCAGAGTCATGATCCGAATAGTGCAGGATTCTATAAAATAACATTAGGAGACACAGTAGTTAATTCATCTTAAAAATATAGAACTACTTATTATATGGCAAATAAAGTAAAAAATCAAGTTATTTTAGCAAAACATGCCAATGATTTGTTAAATTTCTGTCAAAAAAGATTTGGGTATGATAGAGATCCAACAGTAACATTTGTAACTGATAAAGAAAACTATCATAAACTTTTTGGAAAAACAGCCTACTATGATCCTGAGAAAGAAGATATAGTTGTTTATATACACGGAAGACACCCAAAAGACATTTTAAGATCGCTTGCACATGAAATAGTACATCACTATCAAAACTGTAGAGGTGAACTATTTAGTCAAGAAACTCTAGGGCCCGGATATGCTCAAAAAGATTGCCATTTAAGAAACATGGAAAGAGAAGCTTATGAAGAGGGAAATCTCGCTTTTAGAGATTACGAAGATATTTTAAAAACCAAATATAAAGGAGATACAATCATGATCGAAAGCAAATTAAAATCAGCAATTAAAAACCTGATAAAACAAAAGTTAAATGAGGGCAAAATGCCTGCGGCGGCGATTGCTGGACTAAAAAGACACAATGCTAAGAAAGGTGAAACAAGTAAAGGCGAGGAAACTACTGATGAAGGAAAGTGCGGCACTCACGAGGGCGAAGAAGATAAAGTCAACGAAGCTGAAGCTGTATACCCAAAAAGAATCAAAGGTAAAGGATGCTGCGCAGACTGCAATGACCCTAAGGCACGGCACGAAGGTGATGAAGTCAAAGAAGAACTTGAAGAATCTAAGATTATCACACCTGAGCAAGAAGAGAGTTTTCACAATAGATTGTTTGGCACGAGACTGGTGGCTTTAAACGCCAAGTTGATGAGTAATTTTATTAAGAAATAATTTGAGGAAAAAAAAGTGAAGTATAGTTTGTTATTAGAAGGCCCAGTAGGGCACATGGCGCACCCATATGAAAACCTCACACTTAGTTTTGCTCAATTAAAAGAGCTTTTCAAAGTTATAGTTGATGGTTTTCCTGATCTTGAAGTAACTGAAAAGTTAGATGGGCAAAATATTATTATTACTTTCGATCATGATACTGGTAAAAGTCTAGTCATAAGAAGAATGGGTGAGCATGCTGCCATGGGTGGTATTGATAAGGAAGCTGTACGAAACTTCTTTACTAAAGATAAAGTAGAAAAGGCTAGAAGAATAGCTCTCAACAAGGGGGCCAGTGATGAAGAAGCAGAAAAGCAGTCTAAAGGGGCTGGGATACCACATGTCGCTTCAGCATTTTATGATGCAATGGTTGAATTTGAGAAAGTTGCCAAGGATATGCCTAGAGAGTTTTTTCGAACAGAGGATGGTTGCGCTATATTCTATAATGGTGAGGTCATCGATCCGCGATCTAGAAACATTGTAGATTATGATACGCAAGATCTAGTACTACATAGAACCAAACATTCTAAACTATGCCCCGGTGAGAAAAAACTTTCAAGCATGCCTGACGAAGAAAGTCAACAGTATTCTGCTTTTTTAGAAAAACATCTTCAAATGTTTTCTGCTCAAGATGAGGAAAACATGCCAAAAGTAAAGGTGAATGCACTAAGAAATTTTGAAAATATTATTGTTGATGAAGAAATTCTATCTAGAGCTAATCAAAATTTAGACAATCTTATAGCGACAAGTGGCTTGAGTGGGGATTCCACAATAAGGGACTATCTCAAAAAAGTACTTGACGAGACAATAGAGAATAAATTAGAAGGAGTTAACGGCCCAATTGCAGATAGAATATCTGAAGCTGTTCTATTTTATGTTACACAAAAGAAGATGCCACGTCTCAGAACGGAAATAGCTCCTATTTTAGAACTTATCTCTAATGAACAAACTAGAAATACAGTCAAAGATTTTTTAAGATCAAATGCGGCATTATCTGAAATAGTAAGAGAAGCTATACGACCTATTGAGTATATAGTGCATAATTTTGCTGCAGATTACCTAAAGGGAATCGAAAGCTTATATATTTTAAATCACGAAGAAGTAGTAGGTAATCTAAAATCAAAAGTCGGAGCTCAAGTTACAAGAGTTCAATCTCTAGATGGTGAAAAAGACCTGAATGTTCTAAGAAGAAACATAAGAAAAATGGTTTCTCACACAGGGGACATATCGGCTGCTGAAGCGCTTTATGACCAGAACATAATGAAGATATACGACAAGATCAATACGGCTGTTGAGGGGCTTGTATTTTCCTATAATGGGCAAGAATACAAGATTACAGGGCAGTTTGCGCCTATCAATCAAATAATGGGTCTGGGAAGGTTTGCTAGAGCACCTGGAAAGAGAGATTTGGATGAAAGGCCTTCACCTGGAACTTACGAAGGACTACTCAGAGAAGAGGTGGAAGATGTGACTTCTGATAAAATTGCTATTTTTTCTGGAGGTTTTAAACCTCCTCATGTGGGCCACTATTTGGCTTCTAGGTATCTCGCAGAGCAGTCTCAAGCAAATAAATTATATATCTTAGTTGGGTCTAGTGTGCGCACATCTAAAGATGGATCAATATCTGTCGGCCCAGATGAATCTGAATATTTTTGGGAAAAATACTACGAAAATGCTCCTAGCCTAAATTTTGAAGTAGTAGTTATTAAGATTGCTGGTAGTCCAGTGAAGTGGGTTTATGAAAAGATGGAGTCTGGCGATTTTGATAGTGATCAAATATATTGTGGAATTGGCGCTTCTCAAGGAGACTCCGAACCAAGCGCTCCTGAGGACTCTAGGTGGCAGGCGATGACTAAGAAGTATGAAAATGCCAATCAAGTAGTTATACCAATGCAAGGAGGAGCAATAAGGGGCTCCATTATGAGGGAATTATTGGCAAATGATGATGATAGATTTTTTCTATTCTTACCTGATCACCTAAATGACAATGATAAAGTTGAGCTAAGAAGTAGATTATCTAAAAAAGATTATTTAAAATAAATAAACTATTTATATTATACTAAAGAGGTATATTCAATTATGAGCAGTAAAAACATTATAAATCCATGGATTGCAGTCGAAGAAACCTGTACTATGTTAAAAGAAGCCGGCGCAAGTAAAGAAGTTATCAATTACTTCATACTTGAGTCATACATGGAGCTTCACAATGAAATTTTAGAAGAATCAATTGCAGATTTTTTCTCTCATGCAGGTAAAGTAGTTACCCGCGGATTCTCAATCGTTGGAGATCAAGTTAAAGAAGTACTCGTTAGATTTATACTTGACAAATTAGGTATTGCAGACGGTTGGATAAAGGAAACTTTAATAAAGTTTATAGGTAACCTGACCCCAAGTGAAATGATTAAATTAACAAGGGGAGAATTACCTTGTGATGTGGTGATGACTAAATCTGCTCAAACCATGGCAGAAGTAGTGGTCGAAAAGTATTTAGTAACACCCTTACTGGCAGGCAGTGAGCCTGGTGGGCCACACCCTGAATCTTCAGGTGCAGACAAAAATAGTCAGATCGCAGGTGTTTTTCGTGGAATTATTAGAAATGCCCTTTCTGGATCGGATCTTGAAACTTCGCCTCTTGCTAGGGCCCTAAGGCCTCATATGAAGCCAGTTTGTGATTTATTCGATGGTGTATCTGATTATTTTCAGTCACTTTTTAGGATGGATGAAACCCTTTACAATGAATTAGTTAAATTTAATTCATCTAATTCAATTATTAAAGAGAATTTTCAAAAGAGAATGAAAGTCAGATTGAAGAAAAGTATGAAAACACTTTTAGATGGAGGCAGAAAAGATTTAACCAAACATGGCAAGCCATGGTCGCAACCTAGACAAAAGCACTCAAATGCATTTGTGGCTAAGGAGGTCAGCGCGGTGCCGAATATTGTAGGTTATCCAGTGGCCAATAACAAAAATAACAATAACAAAGAGAATAACAAATAATGCAAAACGAAGAAAGACTACTGAGAGCTCATATTAGAACTGCAATAAAGTTTGCCAAAAACAAACATCTAAACGAAGTAAATCAAGAAAATAGATTCAGGGGATTAATCAGAAAATTAATTCTTGAAGTTGCCGCAGAAAAAGTCGAAACCGACCCACACGAGTTTACTGGAATCAATGTTCTCAGGGAGCTTTTTAAGAACAGCAATATTTTAAAGACGCTCAGGCAATCATACAAAACACTAACTACAAACCCCGAACAAAGAAGATCTTTTCGCGCACATATATTAAATTGGGTTGTCGATACCCTGGAGCCTATACAAGCTAACGACCAGGCAACAATAAATGAAGAAGTAGTTGACATAGATATTATCGGGGACGAGGATAAAGAAAAATTTATAGATGCCGATGATGGATCCAACATAGAGTCAGATTTTATTGACAAAGCAAAAGAAGATGCTGAGTTTAACGCTGATGACGAAGAAGAGGAAGAGGAAGAGTTTAGAACCTTAGAAGACGAAGATACCACTGGCCGAAATCGCGCAGAACAGGTTTATAAAGTTATTGAAACATCTATAGTTGATGCATTTTCTAGCCTAGATGATATAAAAGATCAAGAGATTTTTAAAAGATGGATAATAGCTAATTTAAAACTTTACTTTGATAAATGGGAAAAAGAATTAGACCCTAGCCTAAAAGAACCAGAAAGTGAAGAATACAATCAAGCAAAAGAAGAGACTCCACTAGATGATCAAGAAGCCGAAACAGGCGCTGATGAGCCAGCTGAAGCTGAAGGCGGTGAACCAACAGAACCACCAGAAGAAGAGGAAGATCCCGACGTTCCAGAGATACCAAATATATAAGGAGTATAACATGACACCAAAAAAAAGAAAGAAAAGAAGAGCAGCATTAAGAGCTAGAAATCTTAAAATAGTAGAAAACAACAACACATCACCAGAGACAAATGAAGAAGTAGTTATCCCTAATGCCTTAACAATGAAAAAGGAGACAGAAATAGCAACTACTCCAACAGAGACGGACAATAACATCACTACAGTAACCGCCGAAGTAGAGAAGGTATCAGAAACTACAGTAACTACTAATCCTACTATAGCTAAAAAAACTACAAAAAGAAAAAGCACAACAAAAACAACTACTTCTAGAAAAACTAGCACTAGAAAAAGAAAAACTACACCAAAGTCTTGAATTTTTAAGACTTGTGTGCTATTTTAGTTGAGGTGGTTGGGTTAGGCGGAAATGAAGAAGCAAAAAGATTCAATAATAAAAAATCTTAAAGAAAAAAAAATATTAAATAAAGATTTAGAAATATTGATTAGTGAGTTAGCACTAGAAGAACTCATAATGTTAAAACTAGAAATATCATCTAGACAACTTGGAAATAGGTTGTTTGGTTTTCCTATCTGGAAAAACATAGACTATATCATTAAAGACTCTATTATAAAATTTGCTGTAAACAGAACATCTTCTATACGTGAGGCGGCAGCTATATTAAACACTCGCCCCGCTTTAGTAAAAAACTTTATATACAAATATGGATTAAAAAATGAACACAAATATAAGCCAACTAATACCAAATAAACCTCTATTTTTATTTGATGTAGACGGAACCTTAACAGAATCTAGGAAACCAATAGACAATGACCACAAAGAAGAATTTATTAAGTTCTCTGAAGAAAATAATGTAATTCTTATTACTGGTAGTGATTTCGAGAAAACACATGAGCAGCTCGGTGATCATATTCTAGATAATATAGATTTTGTTTTCTGTTGCATGGGTAATGAATTAAGGTATAAAAAAAATTACTTAATATATTCAAAAATATTTGAAGTAGATCCTGATTTTAAAGACAAATTAAACATCAAACTAACAGAATCAGAGTTTGGAAAAAATGTCGGCAACCACTTCGAGCTTAGGCCTGGTATGTTGAATTTTTCTGTTGTCGGCCGCGCCGCGAGTCATGAGCTGAGAGAAGAGTATTATAATTGGGATCTTGAAAATGATGAAAGAAAACAACTATCTGATTATATAAACAACAACTACCCTGACCTTGAAGCAGCTATAGGTGGCCAGATCTCAATCGATATATTTCCAAGAGGAAACGATAAATCACAAGCAATAGATTATATTTTAAACTATTTATATCCAGGAGAAATACAGCAGATTGTATTTTTTGGTGATAAAACAGAACCGGGTGGCAATGATTATAGTATTATCAAGAAAGCCGAAACTTGTGAACAATTAGTATGTCACACGGTGACGGGACCTCACGAAACATTTGAAATATTGAAAAAAAGCTATTTCTCGCCCTAAGGGGACCCATAAACTTAATGGAGGAAATAAATTATGGCAAGTCCACATAAAAGAAGAAGAAAAAGAGCCATAGCTGATTTATTAGGGGGCACTGTTGGTAGTGCTACTTTAGTAAAAGAAGCTTTGGAATATATGATTTTTGGTGGTGGCTCAAAAGGCAAATCATCATTAGTCGCAGATGGCGCAGTAGGTGCCCCATCAAAGGTTGACGCACTATTAGACAACGCAGGTATTTTATCTTCGATGTCTCAGCTTGATACCAAGTATTTAGCTCACGTTACTTTAGGTACCTCAACCCAGCAAGATGGCCAGTTTGTCAAGATTGGTGATAAGTATTTTAAATTTGACGCAGGTTCATTACCTGCAGCTACTGGCACCACTGTGAGTTACAATCATGATGGCGACGCCGGAACCGCAGCTGTTACAGCAGTTGTAGTTGGGTTGCAAGGTGAAGCGGATAGTGGAGCCACATGTGCCGCTCAATTAAAAGCAGCTATCGAGTCTGCAAATGGTTTTGCAGGTAAGATATCAGCTTCAATTGAAGTCGGCGGGGGTACTGATCAACTGTTACTTTCTTGGTCACCTCGTGACTATGGTCAGTTATCTTTAACTGATGGCAACGGCGCCGGCGATGACGGCCAAGCAGTTTTTACAAGAAGCACTGGTAGAGGTGGTTCATTAGGTGGACACGCACCTATTCACTATGTTAAAGCCTCAGCAGAATATACTGGTAATAGTGGTATTTTGTTTTTCATTAACGGGCCAGCCTGCAAGTACATTCAAAACTCAGCAGATATGTCTGATGATATAGTTGCAAAAATTAAACCTGGCGGCTTTGGTGCCAATAAAGCTATTCACTTTAAGTTTGTTGCTTCTATGGCAACTGGAGATACCGTTAAGGTTGAAGCGCTTGATAACGACACTGAGGAGGCCTTTGCGGAAGTGAGTCCTGTGGCTGGTTTGACAGATCTTCAGGCCTTTACTGGTAGTCCTATATCTAACAAGGGTCCTGTTGCTGGAATTGATGTAGCAGCAGCAGCTCACACATTGGGAGAATTTTTGGTTCAGTACGACGCGGAAGATGTTGATGACGGAATTGCAATCACCTATGCTAGAGCTAATGCTGAGGCAGCTATCTCTGGTGGCGGTTTTGCTCTTCACTGGGAAGTGATTGACTGGGCAGCATAATTAAAATTAAATAGGCTTTCTTGAGAGCCCCTCGTTAGAGGGGCTTTTTTTATTCTATAATATAAATTATAATCATAATTATAGTAAGATGTTAGTATGAGAAAAGTAGAAAAACCTTGGGGCCACGAAATAATTTGGGCCCAAACTGATAAGTATGTTGGAAAGGTGCTGTATATTAAAGAAGGTCATAGACTCTCTAGACAGTATCATAAAATAAAAGAAGAGACAATACTCGTTAACTCTGGTATACTACTTTTAGAAGTTGGAGCTGAACAATATAAGAAAGATATTATCCTTAAAAAAGGTGATAATTTTCATGTAAAGCCCAACACTATTCATCGTTTCTGTGCGCCACATGGAGATGTCGAATTGTTAGAAGTTAGTACGCCCGAACTTGATGACGTAGTAAGGTTACAGGATGATTACAAACGGAGATAAATATCATGAAAAAATTTATACACAAGTTGGTCGCTTTATTTGACCCAAAACATTGTTGCTGTTGTTGCGGATGTTGCGCTTGCGAAAATGGGTGCTGCTAGATGCCAAAATTTAGAGGACCAAATAAAAAAAGAATCGACCCTAGGTACTTCCTAGACGAGAAAATGGAAAAAGAACTAGCACTTGTTGATAAAGGTGAAATTTAAGGGGGTGACAAGGTTTCGACAGGGTAAGGATGATAATACGTGCAAGGCTGTGTGAGTGAGGTCACAGTAAAAACACTCAAAACTATAAATGCCAACGATGACGTTGAAATTTTCGAGGATTTTGCATTAGCTGCTTAATCCTTGAGAGGGTCTTCCAGATACCCTCCTAACCCAACATCTGGATTTGTTACTTTATATTACAATATATTTGCTAATTAACAGCTGTCTTGTGCTAGAACAAGACTAACCTTGTGAACGATGTATTGTTTGAGTTGTTCTGGACGCGGGTTCGACTCCCGCCACCTCCACCAACTATAACTAAGGAGACACTACGATGAAACTTATAATGGAAAATTGGCGACGCTTTGTTAGCGAACAAATGGCGGCAGGGCAAGAAAATGTATATCCAGATATGCTTAAAAATTTACAAGAATTACCTGATAAGGTACCCCCTCTGACATCTACAGATATTCGCCACCTAATAGGCCTTGTAGACCCCACTCAAATGACGGCATATCCAGACATACCACCAGCAATAAAGGAGTGGGAAAATAACCCTTCATGGAGCAACTCAGCGTTGTTGGTTCTTGCCTTACTGGCAGTAATTCCATTAGTAGGCAAGGGGGCTAAGGTGGTATCTAGATTCTCAAAATCGCTGAAATCTGTCAAGGGTGGAGAAAAAATGGCAAATAAAATCTCATCGGCTGCAGGAAACTTATCAAAAGGTGGCAGAGCGTTGTCTCCAAAAGAGATGACAGATAAGATGCATGAAATGTGGCTTGTAAATTATAGAAAAACAAATGGAAACACCCCAAGATTAAAGCCAATTCCAAACGCAGACCCGGGAGATATTAAAAAATACAGTGGAGTAAGAGAGGTCGACGGACAATTAGTTCAAGATATTAATCAGTCAGCGGATAAAATACATCCTAATTTAGCCCACAAGCTTAATGGAGCACCAGCAACTGACTATGCTAAGTCAATAAATACTAAAAGTTTAAACACCCCAGCAGACGTAGATACCCTAGCGGACGACTTTCATAATGTGTGGATGAAACACAACGGATGGCAACGCGAATCAGCACCACAACTATTTAAACCTTACGCACAATTAACACCAGATGAGAAGATCAAAGACCTGCAACAAGTATTGGTAGCAGTAACGCTGAAATATGGACCAAATTCACCGCAAGTAAAAATGGTCAATAGTTCAATTTCTAAATTACAATGATTGAACTACTTATAATAAGGAGATTATTAATATGTCTGAAGTAAAGGGTATAGTTAAAAAATGGAAAAAGTACCTTGCAGAATCTACAGAGAGAAAAATAGATTCTAGATTTGACCTAGGTGCAGTGCGACCCGGCCCGACCGATTACGCTACTAGAGCAAAGCAGGATAATTATCCAAGACCAGAAGAAGTCAGCTCGATTCACGACCCAGACGGCTCTTATCGAAATTGGCTTACATCGTATTGGGAAAGAATAGATAATGATGCGGGTGACTTAAATCCGAATTCAACCCTTGATTCGATGGATAAGGTACTAACACCAGATCAAAGAAAAATAAAAGAACTGGAAATGCAAATAGCAGCCCTTAAATCTAGTCTATCAAACTGCAAGCCAGCTAAAGAAAGTACTTTAGCAGAACGTATCGCTGATCAAACTATGCCAATCCCAGCAAGTAATATCAATAATTCAAGAAAAATAGAATATTCAAAGCTTTTGGATGCCATAAGGGGAGTGCAAGCTGATGATGTGTGGTGGGGTTGGGTAGATTTACTAAACAAGGCTTTTTGCTCAACGCAGGGAGATAGCGAAGCGTGCCAAGCCCGGGCTAAGAGTTTTACAAACAGATCTGAAATAGAAGAATTTTTTCGTAACCTCTAATCTCAATGAAAGTAATTATTAATAGGAGAAAGTTTTGTGTCAAATGATATGAGTCTAATATTAGAGAGTTGGAGAGAGTTTCAAGGTGCTGCCGACGCTGCAGAAAAGTTGAAGGCACTGACCAAGGATAAAAACTTAAAACAAATAGATAATGTTATAGACCCTCTATTAAGCAAGTACGGAATCAGGGGAAAATGGAAAGATCGTTTTAGAGACTTTTTGTTAGATCCTAACTCTGCAAACTCTGAATTTAACTCAAAGTCGAATCCACCACCAGCATTAACTTCAGGTAACACCCAGAGTTCAGCAAGCTCTATTTCGAGTAATCCGTCTTATTCCAAAGAAGATGGCGAGGTAATCGCTACCTTGAAAAAAGGCTCGGCCGTTAAGCCAGTAACAATGGGCGCCGCGCTGTGGTTTGCAAAAATGGTTCATGGGGAAACTTACGGCGGCGGAACAGAGAAAGAAGTCCAGTATATGGTATGGTCTTTAATTAATAGACTTGGCCGCGGCTGGTGGAAATATGAATTGTCTGATTATATACAGGCTTATTCACAGCCGATATCTCGGGCTTGGGCTGACGGCGGCTCTCGATGCTCGGCTCAGAAACAAGAAAAATGGAAACAGAAAGAAATTGTCTTTAAGCAAAACTCTCCAGAAAAATGGTTCTATAATCCTTGTTCTCGCGCACGACTTAAGAAAAGGGCAGAGTTCAGGGCACTAAGTTATTCTACAGTAAATCAAAATATATTGAATTCAGTACTTAAGCTTTTTGAAGGTAAGATTCCCCGTCCACCTGAGCCTGTATCGGGATGGTTTGCCAACTTTATGTTCGAAAAAAATGCAAATGAACAAGGGATTTGGTCAGGTGGTGAAGGAAAAGGAAGTAAATTAAAGAAAGTAGCAGAAGTTAGAAAAAATTCATATTATGAAAGAATAGACAAAAAGTCTGTGAAAGTAGAAATGATTCCCACTAATTACTTAAACATATAAGGAGTACTAAGATGCCTAGATTTACTGGACAAAACAAAAGAAGAATCGACCCTCGTTATTTCTTAGAAGAAACTATTGAAAAAACAGAGGATCTTGAAGTTCTAGAAGAAAAAAAGAAAAGAAAAACGAGAGTAACAAAAAAGAAAAAATCTTTTCCTGACTTAACAGGAGATGGCAAGGTTACTCGCGCTGATATACTCAAAGGTCGAGGGGTCATAACAGAAAAGGAGCCTGCTTGTGGAGACCCAAAATGCAAATGCCCGGAATGCGCTAAAGGAAACGTAGGTAGTAGTAAGTGCAAGTGTGTTAAAAAAGAAGGTGCATTCTCTGGAAATGGTCCTTTAGCAGAGCCTATTGAAGAAAAGAAAAAAAAAAGAAAAAAAAAGGGAAGTTCACGATGCACTAAAGTAACTAAGAAGACGTCTTCTACAAGAAAAGGAAAGAAGTGGATGAAGTGTGTCAAGAGTGATAGTGGTGGTTACAAAAGAATTCACTGGGGCCAAGCAGGGGTCAGGGTTACTGGCAAGTCTGGCAACACCAAGAGAAAAAAAAGCTTTAAGGCTAGGCACGGCTGCTCTACTGCTAAGTCCAATACTCCAAAGGGTCAAGCTTGTAAGGACTGGGCTGAAGAATAAAAAAAGACTTGACACTTTAGTAGTAAAAAGATATAATTCTATAATGGTGGATGAAAATGATTCGTATTATAGGAAAAATACCAAAAAATGTAACTATAGCCTGCTCCGGCGGGATAGATTCTATGGTTTTTACCCACTTCTTGTTGCAAGGCAAAAGAAATATAAAATTAGCATATTTTAATCACGATACAATGCATTCCCGGATGGCTGAGGAGTTTGTAAAACAATACTCTGAAGAAAATAAAATACAACTATTTTTAGGTAAAATGTCTGGTACAAAAGGACGCCGCTCAATAGAAGAGTTCTGGAGAGATGAAAGATATAAGTTTTTTGATAATCTAAACGAAAACTTCATTATTACGTGTCACCATTTAGACGATTGTGTTGAGACCTGGCTAATGTCTTCAATTCACGGCCAGAGCAAGCTAATACCTTACAGTAGGTCCGATAATATATATCGGCCATTTTTAATGACAACTAAGTCTGAAATAAAAGATTATGCTAGTAATAAAGGAGTGACTTGGGCGAATGATCCAAGTAATAAAAATACTTCATTTATTAGAAACCATGTAAGGCATAATCTTATGCCTCAAGTATTAAAAGTAAATCCAGGGATAAGAACAACAATTAGAAAAAAACTACTTGAAAAATATGGAAAAATGTAATACTATGTAATTAACGGGCCTCTAGCTCAATAGGTTAGAGCATCCGGCTCATAACCGGCAGGTTCGCGGTTCAAGTCCGCGGAGGCCCACCAAATTCTAAAAAAAGGGTAATAATATGGCTGCACGACGACGGGGAAGACCAAAGAAAATATCATCTCTTGAAGATGCGAAAGAACACATGCAAGAAATAATAGGAGAAAATGAGGATTCAATCATTGGCGTCAACTGGGATAATTTTAGAGCCTATTCGCAAATTGATAATTGTTACTCTGTAACTATAAAAGTTATGTCTTTGAGTGTATTGATTAAAGCCATGGAAGATTCTAGGATAAAGCAAGTTTTCTATCACCCTTCTGTAGCGCCACCTGGCGCAGGTATGACAACGTTAGGTCTAAGATATAAATTATATATTCAGTACAAATGATCTTTTAAGAATTTTTTAGTTTCTTCAAACCCGGTAGAAATCGAAATATGATTAAAACTTGGATGAGAAGCAAAAATAACTCCCACCAACTTCATGTCTTTATTAAAAACTGGTGATCCGCTCGACCCACCTACCGCCGGCAACGAAGATAGGAAGTTTAGTCCATCGGGCATATCTCCTGCGTATATCCCTTCTAATATTGGCACAGTGGGCGGGTGATATATTCCTGCCGGCGCCCCCATTGAGTATAACCTGTCTCCGACTTGAGGCTTCCGCATAGATAATTGAATATTATGATGGCTCAACTTTTCGGTCCTTAGTAAACATAGATCAACCTGTTTGTTTTTTAGTTCATTGCTATGAATTATGTCCGATTCATACATTTGATTTTTGGATGTTAGAACCGAGATCTCTATTTTTAGCTTCTTTATTTCCTCCAAGCCATCTCTTGTAATATCAACATTACAAACATGACCAGCCGTCAGTACGTAAGAATATTGGTCTACTGTTTTAATAATGGCTCCAGACCCAACACTACCCCATGTTCTGGGTTTACATAGCTTGCTATCTTTATGGCATTCTAAAATAGAAATTTTAGCGTATATTTTGACAAAAGCTTTCTGTGGAATTGTGTTGGCCGGCCCCATCACCGCACAAGAAAAATGCATCAAAGAAACCAGTAAAAATAAGAAAGTCTTTTTTAGGTCCATAATATAATTATATGATAATAATAAAATTACATTAAAGGAGAAAAAATGAAATATTTGATTTTTATATTAATGTCACTAACTTCGCAAGAAGTTCTTAAAAAACAAGATACAAAAGGCTATTATGTAAGTGCACCAAAATTATTTGAAAAAATAAATAAAGAAGAAGGTGTGTACACTCGGTGCCCTACGCCTTGGAAAGAAATTAAAAAAACTGACTAATTATAGTATTAAAGGAAAATCTAATTGCAAAAAAAAGCTTATGTCCTAGACACCAACGTTTACTTAACAAATCACGAATCTGTTCTTCAATATGGTCGGAGCGATATAATCGTTCCGCTAAAAGTTTTAGATGAAATAGATAAACACAAAAAGAGACAAGACCTAGTAGGTCATCATTGCCGAATGATTATCCGAACACTTGATGAACTAAGAAAAAAAGGAAATTTATTTTCTGGAGTAAGAATAGCTCCATACAAAGGAAAGTTATTCGTTAAGGGTTATGATCCTTTCTTATTGCCAGATGATCTAGATCTAGAAGATTCAGACAACCAAATACTAGCTACTGCTCTAACAGTAACTAAAAGCGAAAACTATAAGAAAGTAATTATGGTTTCTAGGGATGTCAATGTTCGTGTCAAATGTGATTCTTTAAAGTTACAGAGTGAAGATTACTTAGAAGAGCAAGTAATAACGGATGCAACAAGTGTATATACTGGTTACTCGGAATCAAGTATTGAAGATGACACCATAGATGACATCTACAAAGACAAAGCTGGGGAAAACTTGAGTGAATTAAAATTATTACCCAATGAATTTAAATTCTTAACTTCTTTATCCGATTCGCAAAAGTCCGCATTTATAAGAAAACGTCGAGACGGCAGTATAAAAAAAGTATTACCACTGTCTGCATGGTCACTAAAACCCAGAAATAGAGAACAGATAATGGCTTTGGATCTACTCATGGATGATACAGTGCCTGTGGTTAGCTTAGTGGGCAAAGCAGGCTCCGGAAAGACTCTTTTAGCTCTAGCTGCCGGCCTTGAACAAGTGATAAATAAATCAAACTACAATAGAATAATTGTAACTAAACCAATACAGCCAGTTGGAAAAGACATAGGTTACCTGCCTGGTACCTTAACAGAAAAAATGGAGCCATGGATAGCACCTATTAAAGATAATTTAAACTTTTTGTTTAAAAATGATAAGTTAACAATGGGAATGTACTTTGATGAAGGAAAACTAGAAGTAGAAGCAATGACATTTATAAGAGGCCGCTCAATAACCAATTCATATATTATAATTGACGAAGTGCAAAACATGACTCAACATGAAATTAAGACCGTGCTAACGAGAGTAGGTGAGGGTACGAAAGTGGTACTAACAGGCGATATACAGCAAATAGACAACGTCTACATAAATTCCACAACCAATGGATTAACTTACGTTGTGGAGAAATTTAAAGACCAGCCGATAAGTGGCCATGTTCTTTTGAGAAAGGGAGAAAGGTCAGAAGTAGCAACAATATCGGCAGATATTTTGTAGGAGAAGAAGCAAGATGATGGAAAACGAAGATTTAAAAAAGCAAATACAACCTGAGAATGCATTAAAAGAGATGTTAGTAAATTATGTTGGTAACAATAACGGCAGTGTTGTAGGTGATCAAGTGACATTAGAAAACATTATAGAAACTCTAGGAGAAGAATTCCCTGAATTTTTATTAGCTGTCGCAGAAGAAAATTTTATTAGAGGGTACCACCAAGCACTCTCTGATGTCGAAGAAGGCGAGAAAATTGCGACTCAACAAACCTAAGATTGGCGAATTCAACATTTCAGGGTTCAAAGTAATAATAACACACCCATTGCCTAGCGAAATAAACATACAAAATGTAATTATGGAGCTAAAAAAGAGCGTGCCTAGTGTCTACTACGATAACCTAGATTGTATCTATATAGGTGAATTTTCTTTTCTAAAAGATAGGCAATTGACAGCAATGTATAAGGACCAAGTCTTTTATGTGTCTAACGAACAGGACAGTGAAGAAGATTTAGTTGATGACCTGGTTCATGAAACAGCACACTTAGTGGAAGAAGACCACACCAGGTTTATATACGAGGACAACAGGTTGTTATCTGAATTTTTGTCAAAAAGAGAGCAGTTATATAACATGCTAGATTCTGATGAAAAATTCTCAAGAGAATACACTCTAAACTATACTCAATTTCTCAATCCAGATTATGATATTTCGTTTGACAATTTTATATATAATATTATTGGTTACGAACAAATAGTAGCTTACACAATGAATATATTTTATTCACCTTATGCAGTAACATCGTTAAGAGAGTATTTTGCAAATGGTTTCGAAGCCTACTATTACCACAGAGATTTAAAAAAGCTTAAAAATCTAAGCCCAGTGTTATATAATAAAATATCAAATTTGGAGGATAATATATGAAAATCAACATGTCTTTGACAGAAAATAAAAGAGGCTTACAAGTAACAGTGATTTTGCCAAAAAGAAATTTAGCGACAGAACCCATATTGACAAAATCTCAAAGAGAGATTATTTCTATGGTAAAAGAAGAATATCCTGAATTTATTTTTGTTTCAGGCCCACGCAAGGTTTCGAACAACTCAGAAGATAACCTGACAGCTACGTGGGCCTTTGAGATGCCAGCTCAGCCTCAGACAGTTAAATCTCAACCAAAGCCTAAGACAACCTCTGTTCAAAAAAAGACCACAACTCGAAAAAGAAAAACAACATCTAGTCAAAATAAAGCTTGACAACTGTTTTTTAAAGTGCTAAAATAATAGCATGGAAAATAAAAATAAAAGAATAAGTTTCTCTGAATTAAAAACATGGTCTGAATGCTCTTACAAGCATAAACTTAGATATATAGACAATTTATCTGAATTTAATGGCAATGAATACACTGCTTTTGGTACCGCAATTCACTATTTGTGTGAAAAAAAAGTCGTAGACCACAAAGTTGATGACAGTAAACTGTTTTCAGACAAGTTTGAAGAAGAGGTTTCTAAGGTTGTAGTCTCTAATCCAAAAAATGTATCTGACATGAGAGGCCAACACACTCAAATTGCTAAAGATCTGTTGGGCTCACTAAGTGAAAAATTTGGAGATTACAAAGTACACTCTGTTGAGGAAGAATTGTTTGAGCCATTAAATCTAGAGGTAGACTCCGAAAAAACCCATTTCAAGGGCTTTGTGGATCTAATATTGAAAACCCAGGATGGTAAATATCACATAATAGACTGGAAATCTTGCTCGTGGGGCTGGAATCGTGAAAAGAAGTCTGATAAAGTATTATCGTACCAACTCATGTTGTACAAGAAGTACTTTTCGGAAAAGTACAACATAGACCCAGCGGAGATTGAGACGTATTTTGGCCTATTGAAGAGGACGGCAAACAAGAATTCAGTAGAAATCTTTAGGGTCACTTCAGGTAAGGTTAAAATGAAACGTTGTGTTGCTTTGTTAGAGATGGCTCTGAAAAATATTGAAAAATCACGATATATTAAAAATCGACTATCTTGTAAATATTGTGAGTTTTACAAGACAGCACACTGCACATAGGAAACAAAATGACTGAAAAAATAAAAATTTTAACAATTGGCGATAATCCGATGGCTCCCTCGGGCGTTGCTATACAAACAAAAAATATGATACAAGGACTGTTGGGGACCGGAGACTATAAGTTCTTTTCTTTTGCTGGAGCAATACAGCATAAGAACTACGATCCATTTGTAACAGAGGAGTACGGAGACGATTGGATTCTTCAGCCTGTTGATGGTTTCGGTAATGATGAACAGATTAGATCAATCATAAGAACATACAAGCCGGATATACTGTGGTTTATGACAGATCCTAGGTTTTATGAGTGGCTTTGGAATCTGGAAAATGAAATTAGACCTAATCTTCCAATGGTTTATTATCATGTATGGGATAATTTACCTTACCCAACCTTTAATAAAGCTTTTTATGATTCAAACGATTGCGTAGTGGCAATTAGCAAACTTACTGAAGATATAGTAAAAACAGTATCACCAGATACCGAGTGTGTGAGAATAGGTCACGCGGTGGACACTGATGTATTCTGTAAGCTGGAAGCTTTTGACATGTCTACTATCGCTCCTAATTTGCCAGAAGATAAGTTTGTGTTCTTCTGGAACAATAGAAATGCAAGAAGAAAACAATCTGGATCTTTAATATGGTGGTTTAATGAGTTCTTATCCAGAACAGGCAATAAAGATGCGTTACTAGTGATGCATACTGAGCCATTTGATCCAAACGGCCAAGACTTAGTTCAAATAATTGAACACCTTGGATTAGAAGGCAATGTTTTATTGTCTACACAAAAGATGCCATCTGAAGAGTTAGCAAAATTTTATAACTATGCCGACTGCACTATTAATATATCGGACGCAGAAGGCTTTGGTTTGTCTACACTAGAATCGCTTTCGTGTGAAACACCTATTATCGTTACGATGACAGGAGGCCTACAAGAGCAGGTTACAGACGGAGAAGAGTGGTTTGGAATAGGATTAAATCCGACATCAAAATCTATTATAGGATCCCAGCAAGTTCCATGGATTTATGAAGATAGAATTGATGGAGATCACCTCATAGAAGCCATGACAAAAATGTACAATCTTGCAAAATCAGACCGCGCCGAAATGGGCTTCAAGGGAAGACAGCATGTACTTAAAAACTATAACCTAACAGATTATCACAAGAACTGGGATAACTTCATGAAGTCAATAAACGAAAGGCATGGATCATGGGAATCTAGAAAGATATATAAAAACTATAAGATAACGGAGGTAACTAATGAAGTATAATATTTTAGTAGAGGGCCCCTACTTGACCCAGTCAGGTTATGGAGAGCACGCAAGATTGGTCCTCAGATCATTAAAAGACAACGAGGATGTTGAGATATATGGGTTGCCTTTAGAGTGGGGTAAGACCTCTTGGCTCGCATCTGATGATGAGGAGAGAAAATGGTTAGACGAAATTAGTCAAAAAGTCAATAGTTTACCTCCAGAGAAGTTTGACCTACATGTTTTCGTGGGAGTACCAAATGAATTTCAAAAAAAAGCCGAAAAAGCAGTTTGCGTTACAGCGGGAATTGAGGTAGATAGAGTGAGTCCAAGCTGGCTCGTTAAAAGTCATGAAATTGACAGAATGATAGTTCCATCTGTTCACTCAAAAGATGTGTTCCTCAAATCTTCTTATCGCACAAATGATGAGCCACCAGAGTCCTTAGAGGTTGCATGCCCAGTGGATGTGGTGCCATATTCGCTTCGAGAATATGGAAAAGATGCTTCGTTTAATAAAGAATTAACAAAATCTCTAAGTTATAATTTCAATTACTTATGCATTGCACAATGGGGCCCAAGAAAAAACATGGAAAATATGATCTCTTGGTTTGTGGATGAGTTTAAAGATGAAGAAGTTGGATTGGTTGTCAAAACCAATTTCGCAAGAAACTCCAATATGGATTACGAGTTTTGCAAAAAGAGTATAAATCGCCTATTGAGAACAAAACCAGCAGATAGGAAGTGCAAAGTTACCCTGATTCACGGTGACCTATCCGAAGATCAACTGGGATCACTTTACACTAACAATAAAATAAAGGCAATTGTATCAGCTACTCACGGTGAAGGCTTTGGTCTTCCACTTTTTGAAGCAGTGTGTCATGAGTTGCCAGTATGTGCAACCAACGCCACAGGGCATGTCGATTTTTTGTATGCAAAGAATAAAAAGGGGTTGATGACACCTCACTTTGCACCAGTTGAGTTCTTTGTTTCAGAAGTGCCAGAACAGTTTGTGTGGGAAGGAATCATAGAAAAAGGCTCAAAGTGGTGCTATCCAAAGCCAGAATCTTTTAAGTCTGCAGTTCGAAACATATACAAAGATTACAGAAAGTATAAATCTTTTGCGAAGAAGCTAAAAGTGTCAGTAAAAGAAGGTTTTTCTGAAGACAAGGTCCAGACTATGATGTCAGACAAAATACTGTCCTGCTTATATGAAGAGATGAACAATTTAGAACTAAAGGTTTATAGTTGATGAAAACTTTATTGTGGATAAGTGATTTTTTTATAGAAGATGGTATTAATGGCGGCGCCGAATCAGTCGACAAAATTTATAGAGACCACTTAAGTAAAGGATACAAAGTTGAGAAAATTAACTCTCATTTATTAGCAGAAGAGCATTTGAAAAATAGTGATATCTTAATAGTTTCTAATTTCACAAATCTGTCGCAGGAAAACATAGACAGAATAATTGAACATAAGAATTATTTTATCATGGAACATGACCACAAATATCTAGTAACTAGAGATCCGTCGCCATTTCGAAATCACCAAGCGCCACCTAGATATGTTTGCAATAGCGACTTTTATAAAAAAAGTAAAGCAATTTTTTGTCAATCAGCGGGCCACGAAAAGTCTGTGAGATCTAATTTATTTACATACAATACAGTCAATTTACAGGTGTCGATATGGCAGGATGATCAATACGATTATTTATTAAAATCTCAGAATAGTAAGAGATCAAACAAATATGCGATTATAGATTCTGAGAACGATATAAAAAATACAAGTTTTGCAGTAAATTACTGTAAACTCAATTCAATAGAGTTTGATTTAATTTCAGATGATAATTGGGAAAAGTTTGTGACTAAACTTTCCAAATACGAAGGGTTAGTTTTTTTTCCAAAAGTTTATGAGTCCCATTGTAGACTAGTTGTAGAAGCTAGAATGTTGGGGCTGAAAATCATGACAAATGAGAACGTCGGCGCTACGTCTGAATCATGGTTCTCGGACTACAAGGGCCCAGACTTGATACAGTTTTTGAAGAAAAAGAAAGGTAAATCACTTGAAAAAGTAAATGAAGTTATTTCTGGAGACTTTGTTTTTGAAAACACCAAGCCATTAGTGTCAATCATAACTTCTATGTATAAAGGTGAAAAACATGTAAAAGACTTCTTAGAAAACATCACAAGTCAGACATATTTTGATAATTGCGAACTAATACTCTTAAACGCTAATTCGCCGCAAAACGAAGATTCAATAATTGAGCCATACTTACAAAAGCATGATAACATATACTACGAAAAGCTAACAGAAGACCCGGGTATATATGGAACGTGGAACTTGGCTCTTGAAAAGTCTAGGGGCAAATATATAACTAATGCTAACTTGGACGATAGAAGAGCAAACAATCAAATAGAGGAGCTAGTAAAAGCTCTAGAATTCAATCCGGAGAATAGCCTTGCGTATACAGAGTGTTTTGTAACTCAGAAAGATGGTGAAGATTTTTACAACAATTCGTCCAACAATACATTGTATCCAGCTCCAGATTTCAGTCCTCAATCTATGATTAAATGTTTGCCTGGTTGCATGCCATTGTGGAAAAGAGAGATACATGAAAAATGTGGTCTTTTCAACCAGAGTTATAAAATGGCTGGCGATTGGGAAATGTGGTTGAGAGCAGTTAAGAGTGGCTATACGTTTATGAAAGTGGACGAACCACTTGGACTATATTATTTCAATCCAGAAGGTTTATCAACCAGTAAGGATACTGAGCAGGCACTAGAAAGATATAAGGAAGAAAAAGATATATTTTGGAAATATACTGAGGTATTTGGAAAGCAAAATACAGAACACTATAGGGAATATTTTTCAAGATGAAAAAGTTAATTTGTTTTAGCTTATGGGGTGAAGATAAGAAATATACGATCGGCGCCCTGAAGAATGCGGACCTAGCAGCGAATATATATCCTGGATGGGTGTGTCGCTACTACGTAGGTAAATCAGTGCCACTGGAAATAGTAAGTAAATTGTTCCAAAAAGATAATACAGAAGTGTTTGTGATGAATGAAAAGGGAGACTGGACTTCTATGTTTTGGAGGTTTTTGCCTGCTTCTGATGATGATATTGAGTGCATTATTTCCAGAGATACAGACAGCAGACTGAATGCTAGAGAGAAAGCAGCAGTCGACCAGTGGCTTGATAGTGGGGCAGACTTTCATATAATGAGAGATCACCCTTATCATGCAACTGAAATTTTAGGTGGCATGTGGGGAGTAAGAGGCGGTAAAATCAAAGAGATGAGGTCAATGATATTGCAATATACCAAAGGTGATTTTTGGCAAGTTGATCAAAATTTTCTAAAAGAGAAAATATACCCAGTCATTAAGGATAGAAGTTTTGTTCATGATCCTTTTTTTGAAAAAAAACCATTTCCAACAAATAGAAATAGTTCTGAATTTGTAGGTCAAGCATTTAACCATGATGATACACTCTGCGAACCTTCCCATGCAGAATTGGTGAACCTATGAGGATAATTATAATACAGGAAGCGGGTAGGCATGATGCAAATAAGCACTTTAGAGAATGCCTCTCAATGCAGCGTTCACTGATTAAACTCGGGGTTGATACTGATGTGTGGGGTTTGGGTCACGAAAACTATGAGAATAAACCAGAGTGGAATAATTACGATGCGATATTGAACTTAGAGAACTATGATTCTCTTGGGTGGTTACCTGATCTTTCCCTTGTAAAATCGAAAAAAATACTGTGGTCCATTGACGCACACTGCCGCGGCCTGGGTGTGTACAACCATATATTCAATAATGGAAATTATGACCTCATGTTGCAGGCTACGAAGGATTTTGTAGACAACAACAGTGTTTGGTTTCCGAACTGTTATGATTCCTCTCTAATAAAAGTAAGGGACGAAGTTAAAAAAACTAATTTTATAGGTTTCTGCGGATCTGTTCTTCATCGAAAAGAGATATTGAACTTTTTGAGCAACAAATATGATTTAAAAGAAGATATATGGGTCTTAGGTGAAGATATGGTAAAGGCCATCAACTCGTATGATATACACTTTAACTTAAACTTATCAAACGATATTAATTATCGTAGCTTTGAAACATTGGGCTGCGGTACGGCTCTATTGACGAATCAAAATTATCAATATGAAGAACTGGGTTTTCATGATGGCGTTAACAGTATATTTTATTCAACAGTAGAAGAGATTGTTGAAAAGTTGGACTTTTATAAAAACTCACCAGCCGAACTGGCAAAGATACAGAGAAATGCGATAGACCTCGCAAAGATGCATACATACGATGAAAGGGCAAGTAGATTGCTAAGTGTAATTAATGAAATATAAAACAATATTAGTAACTGGCGGTGCTGGTTTCGTAGGTTCAGCTTTATTAGAACATTTGTCTAGTAGTAAGCAGTATAAATTATATTCGCTAGATAACTACACTACAGGTAATTCAAAAAATCACGTACGGGGTGTGAACTACATAGGAGCCGATACTCAAAATATAGATGAGTATGATTGGGTGTCTCCGGATGTAGTGTTTCATTTTGGGGAATACTCAAGAGTATCGACTAGTTTCGAAGACGAGCAAATTGTTTTTGATTCTAATACGATTGGTACAAAAAAAGTAATTGATTATTGCATAAAGAACAATGCAAGATTAATATACTCTGCTTCTAGTACTAAGTTTGGTGACAATGGTGACAATGCAAATGCATCACCATATGCTTTCTATAAATCTTTAAATGTTGATTCAATAATTAATTATTCAAAATGGTTCGATTTAGATTATTCAATAGCATATTTCTATAATGTCTACGGAAAGCGGCAAATATCAGAAGGTAAATATAGCACAGTAATTGGTATTTTTGAAAGACTGAGGAAAGAAGGGAAGCCATTAACAGTATGTTCCCCTGGTACACAACTAAGGGACTTTACTCACATAGACGACATTGTCTCAGGCCTTGAGACAATAATGAACAAGGGCCAGAAAGAAGAATATTGGCTAGGTACAGGTAAGAATTATAGTATATTAGAAGTAGCAAAAATGTTCTCAAGTAGTATTGAGATTATACCTTCGCGACCAGGCGAAAGAAATAAAACTGAAATAAATTTAAATAGTATGATAAAATTAGGCTGGAAAGCGAAGATGGATTTGAAAGATTATATAGGGAGAATAAATTGAAGACAGCATTAGTTCTTGGAGCAGGCGGCTTTATTGGCGGCGCGATGTGTAAACGACTAAAGAAAGAAGGGTACTGGGTCCGAGGAGTCGATCTTAAAAACCATGAATTCATAAACATGGATGAAGTAGTAGACGAATTTATAGTAGGAGACCTAAGAGACAACGATCTGGTGAGTCGTATAATTTTTGCACCGAATCAGCACTCTTTAGGGGACTATAAAAATTCTTTTGATGAGGTCTATCAATTTGCCGCCGACATGGGGGGCGCCGAGTTTGTTTTCACTGGCATGAATGATGCCGATATAATGCACAATTCAGCATTAGTTAATCTAAATATTGCAAAGCATGCATTAGAAAAATCAGTAAAGAGAGTCTTCTACTCCTCATCAGCCTGCATGTACCCAGAATACAACCAGAAGGATCCAGCCAATCCCTTATGTTCAGAGGAATCAGCTTATCCAGCACAACCAGATTCTGAATATGGATGGGAGAAGCTATTTAGTGAAAGGATGTTTATGGCTTTTGCTAAAAATCATAAATTGGATGTCAGAATAGGTAGATATCACAATATATTTGGTCCGGAGGGGACATGGCGCGGCGGACGAGAAAAAGCTCCAGCAGCTTTGTGCAGAAAGGTCGCTGAAGCTTCAGACGGACAATCTATAGAAGTTTGGGGCCCGGGCCTTCAAACAAGGTCATTCTTGTACATAGATGAGTGTTTAGAGGCTACTACTAGGCTAATGAGGCATAAGGATTTTAAAGGTCCAGTCAATATAGGTTCTGAAGAGATGGTATCCATAAATGATCTAGCTACGATGGCCATAAAAGCATCTAAAAAGAACCTCTCAATCCACAACATTCAAGGTGATGTTTTTGAGATAAAGTATGGTTTCCCTTGTCCTATTGGTGTCATGGGTAGAAACTCTGATAACACGCTAATTAGAAGAAAATTAAAGTGGGACTATGAGATGCCACTTGAAAGCGGCTTGCAGCTGACATATGATTGGATTGAGTCGCAAGTTAAAAACTATAAAGGAGAAAATTAAAATGAAACTATCAAATCAAGCTCTAGGAACAATAATGATCTGCTTACAGAAGGCAATCTTAGAAGAATCAGATGTAACTGAGCAGTTACGGTCACTTAATTTTATAGTGACATCAACAGAGCAGTTAGAGGTAGAGAATCCACCTACTTTTGAAGTTCCGGATACTTTTGTAGCCAACAATGTAGCCACTTCCGGAAGTGACTAATGCCTCTATATAGGTATATCTGTTCAGATTGCGACAAAGAACAAACGATAATGCACTCTATGACTGAAAAGGATGTGATTTGTAGATTCTGTGAAAGCAAAGATTTGAAAAAGATATTTAAAACAATGACTAAACCCAACAAAGAAGAAGTTAATGCTACTGGGGAATTGGTTAAGGAATATATAAGAGATTCCAAAGAAGACCTAAAGCAACAAATGAAAGATTTAAGGAACCGCGAATATAAATGATAGAGCTAATACTGGGCATTTCTGTGTTAACAAATATAGTTTTTTGGCTATATTGCAGATTTTTAATTAGAAATTTAAACAGACTAGTAGAGTCAGTAAAAGACATGTCTGTAATGTTTTCGGGCTTTAAAGATCACGTTGAAATGTTACATGAAACAGAGATGTTTTACGGTGATGCGTCTCTGCAGAGTCTTATAGAACACTCAAAGTTTGTTTTGGATGAAATAGAAAACAACGCAGAAATAATAGATATGTTTGAATTACCAGAAGAGGAGAGTTATGCCACAGAAGAAAAAGAAGAAGAATAGCTATTTCACCAAAGATCACGAAAATGCCATAATAGCATATGCTTCAACAGATGATTATGATACAAGAAACAACTTGTATGTCAAGATGATAGGTCCAGTTTTTGATGAAATGGTGGACAAGATTGTCTACACTTATAAATTTAATAATTTACCAAATATTGATGTTTTAAAAGAAGACTGTAAAATATGGCTTACTACGATACTGAATAAGTATGACCCCAATAAGGGATCCAAGGCATTCTCTTATTTTTCTGTTGTTACAAAAAACTGGTTCATTCATAAAATAAAAACTACTTCCAAAAAAAATCGTATAGAATCTAGCTATGAAGAAATGATAGAAAATGGAAACCCAAACTTAAGAAACGTTACAGTAAGTGGTGAAGAATACTATGAGACTAGATCAGAGTATGAATTCTGGAACATGTTAAGGGGCCAGATAGATGCCTGGGATACCCCAAAGCTCAAAGAAAATGAAAAGAAAGTACTTGAAGCAACTAAAATTTTGATAGACAATATTGATAATTTGGAAATTTTCAACAAAAAAGCTGTATACTTGTACTTAAGAGAAATAACTGGACTGAATACGAAGCAAGTGGTTACTAACTTGAAAAAAATAAGAGAAAAATACAAGCTATTTAAAATAAAATATGAGAGAGGAGAGATATAATCTCATTAACAAATTTTAATTTTTGATAATTATTAATATGAAGACTTTAGAAGATTACATAGAGAAAGTTGTACAAAATATAACTGAAGACCGCGCAACTACTAAAGTTTTGTTAATGGATTTAATGAAATGGATGCAAAAAGCGGAAGAACGGCAAAAAGAAGTAGGCATCATAGCGGCTAAGTATTTAGAAACTCTTCAGAGGTCGAATGAACAACTAGTCAGAATATCAGGATTGATTCAAAAAGAAAAGAAGGAAGATGCTGGTATTTCTGATGAAGATAAGCAAGAACTTTTCGATATGATACAGGGAGAGGAAGATGCCTGAGTACACAGACGATCAATTAAAAGAAATGGAAAATACTATAGATGAAGTATCTTCTGACTACAAGGACCTACTACAATCTGCCGGCATAGACTTTAAAAAAGCTAAAGCGGCAATGAGAGCACATATCCGCGGACGCAAAAAAGACACAAGTGATATTTCTTCGAGTGTCGAAGAGGCGCAAAAGAAGGCAGAAAAGGCACTAGCAAATTTTGCATCGGTAAATACTTTGATTTCTAGCAGAAACACACTCAATGTAGAGTTGCGAAAACCAAAAAAGTCAAACGCTAATCGCCACGCTAGAGACTCGCTACAAGTATTAAAACACATGAGTAAGAGAATATCGGATTTGGAGGAGGATGCATATGATGCTAACCCGGACGTTAACACAGATCCAAAAGCTTATGTTACGGAAGTGCATCAATTAGAGCCTTCAGACATTGAGACGGACCATTTAATAAATTTAGATGTTAGAGAATCAATGAAAGCAGCAGCAAAAACATCCGCTTCTGGAGTCAGTTTGATAATGGTCAGGGCATTTTGTGCGCATAAACACTACTGGAAATCCCCAGAGGAACCAACAAATAGCCCACTTTCTTCAGACAGGGATAGGTACAGGGCGAAATGTCAAACAAGTTTTTATGGAGTTGTAAGTATGGATGAAATGCCTAATGTTGGAGATATAATTACAGTAGAGTATCCCGACCCCACTGATTTTTCATGTGGAATCATAAAAGAAATATACCTAAGACTCCCAGCTGTAAAAACACCGTTTAATGCTAGGTCTGCTTTTAACGGCGCCGGGTCGACAAGAGTAGGAAATTAAAATATTATTTTTAGAGTAGTAATTATATGACAGAAAAATTTAAAATATTTTCTAAACCATCAGATGATTTTAGAAAAAGAGGCTTCGGAAAGGATGCTCTTGAAGAAAGTTGCCCCGATTTTCAAGAAAGAGACGGTGACAAGATAATTAAGGGCGATAACAACACCTGGATTGTCTTAGGTCGCGACCGTACACCATCTGGCAACATAACAAAGAATGGCTCTGTAGCATCTGTTTCAGACGGCTATGGTGGTCAAGGTTGGCAAGGTGCTGGCGCTATTGACATTGTCGTCGGCCGTGGAGCTCCATATCCGGTTGGAGAAGTCCCAGTCTCTCCAGCTTCAAAAGAGAGCGGTAAAATTAAACTTGATCCTATCTTCGGTACATTCACAGACACTACAACCCCAGACCTAGAGGGCGGTAAATCACACCCCGGAGTCCAAATGGATGCCGCAAGAATCTATATCAGTCAGTTGACGGATATAGATGAAGCGTTTGCATTGACAGAGGGCCTGTCAAATAGTTCTCCAGGAATACGTGAAAATCCAAGATCAGCCATAGCACTGAAAGCGGATGAATTAAGGTTTATAAGCAGGCAGGGCATAAAGCTAGTTACGGGCCCTCTTGGTGGTAAGAATGATAAAGATAGAGTTAATTCATTAGGTGGAGATATTACTTCTATATATGGAATAGATTTAATAGCGGGAAATGGTAATGTCCCTGAAGGCAATGATCAAGAGCCTTTAGTAAAAGGTAGAAAATTAGCGAGCGCCTTAGAAGAATTAAACACATTAATCTCAGATTTAACTGGAATTGTAACCACTATGTTTCAAATACAAATGGTCTATAATACATCAGTTGCCGGCCATTGGCACCCTGAAATATGCTTGGTGGGTTTTCCTGGTCTCCCATCTCCAGTATTATTGGGTCAGGCACTTCCGTTCTACATAACAGAAACTATGAGTAAGTTATTGCCGTCTATGGTGAATCATAAATTGAATTTAGGCTTCTTTAATGTGAACTATTTGACCCCAACGTTTGATGGATATATATGTAGTAGATATAATTCTACTAACTAAGTATAAGTATTGGTATTAAGTATGGAAAATATAACTTTAAAAATAAAAATAGGCAATATTGACGAGCCTGCTCCATTTATATTTGATGACTCACTTGACCTGGGCAGAGTCACAACACAAGTACTTATATTAAAAGACTATCTAAGCAATAATTTAGATAGTGCATTGTACGTGGGGCAGAACAACTGTACCACTCCTATTGACTGGAGAGAGGGTCCATATTTTGACAAAAAAACTAGATATGCACTGTACGTCTATCAAAAACAACAATCAGTTAAGTCAAATATAATAAGTTTTCTTCTAAAAAACACCTTAGAACCAAATTCTGCTGAGGCCACAGCCGCCGCCGAAGAAATATATCAAAAAGAATTGGGAACTATGTCGCTTGCAACCATAGCTGTCATGCATGGTTACAGCATTGGTCAAGATGATGGTCCGGAAATAGAGCCTGTTTTCCTAAATAAAACATATACGACAGATGATGAAGTGATTGAAGATGAATCCCGAGCAACAGAATCTGAACTCTACAAATCTACTGAAAGAATACTCAACCTAATAAATGATGCTGCACTGGGTGAATACGGATCTTTTGATCAATCAGCCCTTGAAGTGACAGAGTTAAGTAGCCAAGAGTCTAATCCTAGAAGTTCTATAGAATATTTTCAACGCCCAGATCCAAACATAATTGGAATAGATGACATCAAGGCTGGCAACTCAGATGAGTACTTTGAATTAGATGGAAATAAAATAGGCTTATATATACCTTCTGCAGAAGATCCAGAAGATAGCTATACACTTGCCAATCCGCCTAAACTAGAAGATGCGGGCTGGAATGTTCATGTTGCGGAGGCATCCAAGAGAGCCTTAAAAGAAATAATGCTACAGCTTTATGATCTTGACATTACGCAATCAGGTACTTTTGAGGTATCAATGGTTGATGATATATATCAAGCTCTCTTCCCAGAATTAACACAATATACTACACTATCTGGGCCAATGTTGGTGTATCAAGATATAATAAGGCCGGCAAATGATGAATCTGCGGTTAGTATATATTTTGAGTTTGATTTTGATCAACTGTATGATTATGTGGTGAACTTTATAGATAAAATTGGAACTCCTTCCAAAAAAGATCCAATCTTGAAGTATTTGGGATTTACAACTCCTTCTTTCCGACCAGGTGCCATTTATAAAGATGAATTCGTATTCAACAGAAGAAAGCTTGAGTTTATAAAAGATTGCATATCTATTGCGCCTCCTGCATCTGAGCTCTTAACAGGTGCAGATAGGATATCAGCTGAACAAGTCGAAATAATTGAAGAGGCTAATTCTGTAGGTATAGATATACCTATCGTTCGGGATTCAAATGATATTTGTGTAGAAAACGAAGTAAAAAATTATTTCTCTACTGAAGGAGCCATAAAATCAGTCATCACAATGACAGAGAGAGAATTAAAAGAAAATATTGGCAACATAATCGAAAAGACTAGAACGGATATACAGAGAGAATATGCTGTTGAGCAATCTAGGGTCACCCAGACAGAAATAATAAAAGAGCCCGATAATTTTGGTGATACCGCTGCAAGCAGCCCGGATTGGCTGTTGGGTGGCCAAGCGTTTGCCACTGCCAGAGGATCTATGGGGATGCGATCTGAAGGCCAGAACGATGTAGGTACAGTTACGCCAATGCAAGCCATGTGGCCACGCGAACAGCCACCTTTGGCACAAGGTTATAACCCAGAAGAGATAGCAGGTTCTTATTCTGACTTTAAAACAAAAATAGGTAAAGTTGTAAAGATATTTAAGAAGGCTCAAAAGGAATTAGAAGAGTTTGAACAAGGTAATGATAGAAAAATTATTGTTCCAAAAATAGACCTGAAAAAAGAAGCTAAAAAGCTAGAAGACTTTTTAGGTATGCTTGGTAACTCATTAGATTTTTGGCAAAACCCATCAAATCCTCAACTTAACAACCTAAGTTCAGATGACTTGTATTTTAGAATAAAAACTCGGTCTTCACTGACAAAGCGTGGCTTTTTAGAATTTAGGACAATTGAGTGTCACACGTCTAGCAAAAAGAAGTCACCATCAGTAGGTATGCAGGGACCCTCGCAAGCTAAAAAATACAGATCAGAAAAAATGTTTGATCCATCCTATACTGTAGGGTATTTGGCTGCTTTGGATCAAATAATTAGATATTATAATGTCAACGACATGGCACTAGGGGGCTGCTTCTCATTCATGAAACCGGTTCGTGCAGTCGGACTAGTGCAGACTTTCACAGTTCCGCGGCCTCATTTTGCACCTAACGAGCTTTCAGAGGAGTGGCCGCCATTCACCGGCCCGATAAAAACTGCCTCTGAGCAAGCGAAAGATCAATTTACTAACTACCTTTTGTCCTTTCAGAAGGGTTTTGATGAGTGGGCGGATGAATATCAGGCTAAAGTGGATGCTAGGGATCCAATACCAAATTTCAGCGATGAATTTAATAAAGTTTGCAATTTAGAAAAATTATATGCCAAAGTTTTAGACAAGTTGAACATAGGCTCATTGATTTGTCAAGTTTTGAAATGTATGGGGCTATGGCCAGTTGCAATAGATCTTAATTTGTCCTTGGTGTTACCTAAAATACCCAAGATGCCAACTTTCGACCCTTTGGGTTACTTGGGTAAGATAATCTATAAAGCCATAATACGGGTGCTAGCACAAACTCTGTGTAAGTTAGTCCAAACTATATTAGATCTATTAAAGCTTGACTGTCGAGGTCCTGATATAAACTTGGCAGACCGCCCAGATTATGGAAATGCCGGCCCAGAAAATATACCGCTCGGAGCTAGGCAGCTAGCTCAAGCAGCTACAGACGTTGGGCTCCCTGAACCACTATTTGATGACTCTAAAGACTTTGTTGGCGACTTGAGTGCACTCTTGTCACCATCAGAATTGTGTTCACTTTATAGCGGCAATGCTTCCGCGACCGTGTTACAACTCGCATCTAATTTAATCAATAGAAAATTCACATCAGACAATGGACCTTCATTATCAGCTTATCTATCAGATCCAGATGACATGAAAGTCTTCTTCGCTAAGTTAGGTGTCCTTGGCGCGTCAGAAGTTTGCGACACAATACAGCAAACTTTAGAGCAATTGCCACCAGAATTTGACAAACCTGACGACTGCGCCTGTATTGATGGCGAGCAGTTGAGAGATAAACTGCTGCGTGATAAGTATGCTGAAGAGGCGGGCGTAACATCATCAGCGCTAAAAGACGCCTTGGATCGGGCCAAGAGAAACAAAGAGTTAGCCAAAAAAGCATTTGAAGATTTGGCAGCCGGTAAGATGCTTGAAAAGGTAATACCTGAATTAGCAGACTTTTCAAATCCGGCATCTCCTCTTTTTGACATCCCAGCTTCTTTTAAGGGTGTTATAAAGACGGCAGTAGAAGGAACTCTTGAGGCTGTCAAGTCACAGTACTATAATGATATACGGCTGTATGTGCCTTACTTGTATTCTGAAAACATAAAAGTCGACTCAGACTCTCAGACTGCACCTGGCGCTAACAAGATGCAAGAAGCTAGAAAAATTTCTACTGTGGAAACTCTAAGAAATTACAATTTCTGGCTGTCCATAATAAGACCAGATGATTTTGATCCTTCTCAGATCAGCACCAGAAACATCAATCAATTGTATGCTTTGTATTGCCTCTTGTACCCAGTATACAAAGAGAGGTATGTTGCGAAAGTGCCTGGATCAGAAGTTTTTTATTTGAATGAGCACATATCAGAAGAAAAACACATACGTGATGCCATTGCTGATCTCAACCGAGTTAATGGCTTAGATGGTATAAACACTAAGTTGGAAACTATGGAAAAAGTAATAGAGCTTTACCCATCCCCTTATTCTGAACCCAGTAATTCGCAAGATTATGTATTTGCAGTAAAACAACCAGAATACATAAACTATCCAAAAAACTACATAACTAATTCTATAATAGCTAGATCCTACAATGGCGCAATCAATCCAAGGTCGGCTTTGAAGTCAGTAAAGCTTTTGAACAAGATGCGAGATGACCTAAAAGGTAACCTACAAACACCACAAGGTAGAGATTGGAATATAAGACAGTCACAAGGAATCATTCAGATGTATGCGTTTGTTGGTAACGACGGTGAATGGCTACAACTTGAACCCGATCAAAATTATTTTCGTGCACCTATAATTATTGGCTGCTCACCTCCCGATTTGACTGCTATGCATGACGGGGATGAAATAGACGGAGAAGATATACCGTTTGGATTCACAAAGACATTCAACATCGATTCCTACACGAAGGATAAGTTAGATAGGTCATCATTCTTGAAGACTGAAATCTTAAAAAAGATAAGTGAAAGAGTCCAGTCTTTGATGTCCGAGTTGACAGATCTATTTGCACAATCGCAATCATCCGGATTCACTTCGGGGGCCTCTGGGGCAACCAAAGTGGTAAACGAATTTTTACCAAAAGTAAAGCCCCTATTCAATAAAGAAGCAGAACTTTTAAGAGAAAGGGGTATCTCTATTTTTAATCTGGAAGAGAGGTCTAGAGATTCCGAGGTTGTTGATTACTATGGGTCCTCTGGAATAAAACTAAAATCACCTGCAAAATTAAGTACACTAGCTGAACTTATGTTGTCTAGAATAGAGGGTGACCCGCAGTACGACGAAATGGTCCAAAATATAAAAAATCAGTCAGAAGGAGAAATGAGGTTCACCTTTGGATCAGCTGACGGGTCTGGAAATGATGAAAATTTGCGACAGATAAATACAACTTTTAGCATAATACAAGATCCTCACTTCACGAGATTATTAAGTCAAAATGAATCCAATCCAATTGTTCTACAAAGCTGCAAAATAATACCACCAAGTTTAATATCTGACAATGATTTGAACAGCATATATTCTCCTGGACTTGGGTATACTCGGTCTATAGATAAGCCCAATGCACTTAATCTATACACGGGCATGATAATATCAGGCTCTCAGCAAATGTTTGAAAAACATAATCTAAATCTCACAGTCAATGATGATACCGACGGCCCTTTCGCTTGGATAGAGAACTCGTATTCTGTTTCGCTAGAGTCTTACTTTGAGGATGTATTTGATCAAATATTCGACTCTCCGTTTATATCTTCTGAATCGTATATTGAGTCTATTAGAAAGAAACTGACCGGAACGCCCTTTGTTAAGGATGAGATTGACGATTCTGGCTGCTCATTGGAACAAAAGGGCTACGAACCAGTAAAGATTTTAATAGATTTCGAGAGAGAGGTTGAGGCTGCATTGTCAAGAGTTGTGAAGAGAATGAGGACTCCAGGATCTTTCAGGAACATAGATTTTAAGAATCCTAGTCCCTTTGAGCAGGGAATAAGAGACACTGTAATATTATTGTTCATGAAAGTGCTCATGTACGAGTTTGCTTTACGTGCAGGTCCTGCTATGTCGGCATTTAAGGCTACGGACATATTGAATCACGATTATATACCTCAGTTTATAGCCGATTGGATACTGAGCCATGAAATATATAATCTCAAGTTTTTCAAGAAAAATCCTGGATTTAGAGAAGTTTTTGAAAAGTCTCTTATAGACACAACTGGCAAGTCTACTTCTAGGGACGCTCTTTTAGAGATATTGAGCCAAGAGCTGCCAGATGTTGCCACTAGAGTGGATAAACTATTTGACTCATATATAGAAGATAGTCCTTCTTCATTTCTACAAAGAATGCCATATGGTAGTGTGTTTTCAGTAGCCTCTGTTAGGCCGTCAAGAACTCCTGGCAACAGAAGAATATCTTCCGGTAGAAAGTTTATAAACTTGTCCTACACAGAATCAGGATCAATAGAAAGAGATTTGGTGAACTATGAAGCATTGGGTTTTGAATCAGAATCTGATGCAGGCACAGGTACGCTAAGCTCACCAGCATTTGATTATGCGATTAAGGGCGGTTATATATTAGAATCTTTTGTGAAAATCAAAGGCCCAATGGCGATAGAATATCAAAAGTTCTTTTTAAAGTTTGAAACCGTGCAGGAAGAACTAAGAGCCGTATACATTGAAGCAGGTGATGATCTTTCTCAACAATCTAGCGCATATGTTGATTTTGGTAGACTGGAAGACGATCAAGAAGATTTGAAGGATGAAATTATAGTTAGTTTATCTGAGTTTAGAGATTATTTACAGGGCGATATAATAAAACCCCTTCTTGATAATTTGGGAATAGACTTGGCGGAACTTGGCTACTCGGAAGAGTGCGGGCTTCGGCCAAAATTCACAGAAGGTTACCCCTCAATACCTGTAAAAATAATTAGAAATCACACAGTTATAGATTCTAGACACATAGACTGGCTGACCGCAACACCTGGTTTATTTCCAGCAAATAACGCATCCGTGCCCAAAGATCGGACTATAGATGCATCGTCTTTTGATTACATATGGAATAAGTACATTGGTACCGTTGTCCCTTGGCATCATAACGCTGATCATTATGAATCTGAAGAAATACAAGAGGCCATAAGAGAACAGTCGAGTGCTTACAGAAGGCACTATATATTGCCAAAAAACTTATGTCCGTATTTGAACACTAACGAAAAAGAGGACGACCTTTCAGGTGCTTTGTTAGATTCAGATGATATTATTGCGAACGGAGCTACACAAGCCGGCGTCCCTTCTCGTCAAACCTTTAACGATCTGGTAGAAAGTAACACCACATCTTTTAAGAATTACAATTTTGATTTTAATTTTTTGTCTAGGAAAATAGTAGATACGCAAGCAAAGAGCGAAGAAAGTACAGAAAAGTACAGGTTTACAGAAAAAAATACTATCGATACTTCAAAGCTAGACATAGATGTAACAAATATTGACAGTTCTGTTTATAACATATCCTCAAAAGTTGGGTTTTATCCTACTGGGTCGAGCTCATTCCCGACCCGTCCTTTGAATGAAGAATTAAATGAGCTAACTTATGAACAGGCTAAGATAGAACTAGAAGATATGAATATGCCTCGCTCGTATAGTAATGATGAGTTTGATAAAATCTTAAAACCAGTTTTAGAGAACATGAATAAAAACCACCGCGCTTCAATAGTATTTGACGAGTTGGTGACTCCAACTCAGGAACAGTATGAACAACTTCACGAATCCTTATCTTACAGTGAGAAGTTTGGAGGAATATATCAATCACCCGACCAACTGGATGAAGAACAAGCCACTATAGGTAATTACTTTTTTGAAGAAGATGAATGGCAAGAGGTGCTGGGTGAAAAATATGGTAATAATTATCAGGTATGGAATCAGCACGTCATTGATGTAGTTGGCTTCGCAGCACCCATGCTTGATGTGGGAGAAACATTTCACTCTTCAGAAGATTTGCCAGTAATAGACTCGCACTTGAAGAAAGTAATAAAAACTGCTGACGGTTTTCAGTTTTGGAAAAAGTACCTATCTTCACCAAATCACTTTTTTAATCATGCTGCTTCCGCCGGTGCAGTTGCTGTGGATAATGACGTCGGCTCCATGGGCTCTCATTTGGTAGAGAATCAAAAATTTAAAGGTGGCTATACTAGGTATACTACTGATAGGCATCATCCTGAATATGTATTAGCAAACGAACTTAACCCGGATAATATTATTAAAAGAATTTTTTCCAACGCAGAGATGACATCTAAGTTCTACGAGGGTTTGCAATACAGTGGTGATAATCAATTGATTCGACCGCTAGCGACTCCATATTTTGGACCAGATCATGGTCACTTGCAAACTCAGGAGAGCATGGCTCAGTATAATCAATTTTTGCAACTCCCTAGTAACGAACAGTATGACATGTTCACTAGTCCAGCTAATCATAGAATGTCATTGTCGATCTTTCCTACTTTGGAAAACGTTTCAAGCGGAATGCTTGACACATCAGAAGAACAAAGTGGAATTATAGAAAGAAACTATATTTTTAACAAGAGGTCCCAGGTCTCAACTAGGTGCAATGCAGATACTCCTGACGAGCAAGCATGCTTCTTTATGAGTACATTTGATAAAAAGACGGATGGAACCATGAAAATGTCCAGGCCACTAGGTGTTACACCTACTTTCTTTTCTGCTGGAGACTCTTATTCAACCCCTATGGCAGACCAGTCTTGGACAGAATTAAGGGCTTACAGCCCAGATATACATATAGACTTTAAATGGACCTATGGAGAGGTTGACCTCGGCCTCGATCACTATTCTTTTAGTGATGATCATCTGTTTAATTCTTGTATAAAAACCATATATCCGTCTGAATCAGACCTTATAGGACAGCGTCTAAGACTTCACGAAAATCTTAGCTTGCGAGAAAAGCAAGAATATCTTGACTCGGGTGATGGTATTTACCCAGATATTACAGAGGATGCTTTCAACGGTAAATCAAGCAGTTTCAAAACTAGATATGAACAATACTATAATGTAGAGGACTTCCAATACAGGATGTATGATTTTGGAGCCAGTTCATGGAAGGCTCCTAAAAGGGCATTTGAATTATCCGGTATCGATTCAACGATCACGCCCTATGGTAAACAGAAAACTCAATTGAGTGAAGATGTGTTTTCGTACTGGCCAAAGAATATCTGGCAAAGTAAAGACTACAGTCACAAAGTAAATAATCCTTCGGTCAGTTCGGTTATAAATATGGAAGGCAGTTTTCACAATTACAATCTTGCAAAGAGATTTTCATCAGCCGATTCTGTTCGCACGGCGATACAGAACGAGACTAATAAGTCTATAACCTGTCGCCCTTATATTGAGGGTATAACTGGCGAAAAGAACGGCGATAAATACCAGAACAAACCCTACCCACTCTGGACCATCCCTGAGCAAAAGTTTGGATATTACGGCGACGCGCTTATGCAAGTTCAGAAGGTTTGTGATTGGTCTCTTCACAATGTGTACAATTTTTCTCCAATTGGGTGGAAAATGCATGATGTGGCAAAATTTACATCAGCTAAGTATGATAGGGGCTCTTTCGCTACAGGATTTAAAGATGAAGAATCATGGTTCTCTGGTAGAATAACTAATGGCGATGTTGGAAAATATATAAAAATACCTTACAATCTAGGAAGAATCAACTATAATCCCGGTCCCGGAAAAGGTGACATATACAGCGGCACTAACAATCAAAATAATTATGGATATAGGTCCTCTTTTGGTTTTTACAATATGGCGTATAATCAGGTTCTATATCCGTTGCCGTTTGAATCATCAGTATATGCAAATGTTACGAAACTTTTTCAACACAACAAAGAAACTCGAGACGTTGGCGTCAAAACAGGAGACGATTACAATGGATCCTGGCACACGCCGAAAGAAAGATTTTTCAAAATACCTTATAGAAGGATCACGCCAGCAACTTTTGGCGTTCCGGTGTCAAGAACAATTTTTGACAAGGGGCACCCTTTGTATGAAGGAATAGACTACTCTACTGCAGAGAATAATGCTCATGATCTCAATCCTGCTTACAGGTTTAAGCAGTGGACAGAGCGATGGGATACGGAAATTCGAAAAGAATTACGCAAAAGTGCTCCTGGTTCTTATTACGAGGACACAAGTGATGCCCCTCGAAATAAAGCCAGAGAGATGATTAAGCAAAAGTACAGTACCGTTTGGGAGTTACAGAATTTCTATGCAACTAAAAAGCTACCGCCTTTGACATTTTTTCAGAAAAATTTAAGAAAAAATCATCATCATTCTCCAAATCAAGTTCGAACCCCTTTGCGACTGTTTCTTACTAGGGTTGATTTTTATCACAACGGCGAAGCACAACAAGATAAAACAAAAGTCTTGTTTTCTTATGATATACCGCATGCTTTAAAGGGCGCCGAAACCGAATTTGATTCAAGAACAAACAAACTCAAGCCAGTTCCTTCGAATTACAGAAAGGAATTGTTGCAAAGAGGTTTAGAACTTGCATGCTATGAGTACTTAGATTACGCTAAGTTAGAAAGATTTGCAATGCGAGCTCCAATGAACGGCACTAATATAATAAAGATGCTAGATAAAGAGACATCGAATGCTCTTTCTATGACCTGGTATACACCTCATCCAATATTTATGAACGAGCCCCGCTCTTCATTTTATAATGAAAGTAATAGGTCAGTGCAGTCACAATACCCGTATCGCAGTTCAGACGCAATACCTTTTGATGCCTTAAAGAATTCTCAAAATTATTCAAAGAATGGCCCAACTCTCGGGCGCCCTAAGACTAGAACATGGTATACAAAACTCGACGATGATTCAAATCCGCATCATCCCTTACAAAAAGTGTGGGATAAGGAAGCAAACAAGGTGGGGTGGAATAAGAAAGGGTGGGTAGGATGCGATCCCCCTAGTGCAAACCTCGGCGTAGTAACTGTACCATATCAAGCAAGAACATACAATAATGAGTCGGCCCAGGTTGACGGTGAGAAAGTTTACATGGATGGATTCTACACTGCAGTGAAAGGCGACGCGTCAGATGATTGGGATGGCCCGAAGGTTACTATTACTGAGCGCCGGCGCAAATGGGGTACTGGTCTATACTTTATGGACAGAGTCTCGAAAGCTTTACACGGTGAGTTGATTGACTATGATTATAATCCAGCAATATCTGAGGGAATAGGTCTTGACCCAAGAAAGTCACTGAAAAAAGATGTTGCATCATACGAGAATAGCCCAAGAAAATATCAGTGGAAAAATAAAGAGGCAGACGACCTGTTTGATGCAATCTTTTTCTCAACATGCGGAATTCCTCATGGAGGCCCGTATGTCTTTGACACCAGCTGCAGCACTCTTGGAGATTATGTGGACAGTTCTCAAATCGAGGACTTCGATCAACCCCGCGATCAGGATTATATTAATTATTTTAATCCTTTAGGAGTTCTTCGATTCACCAAAGATTTAAGTTATTCTGACGGCGAATACGTCAATAAAGAGTTTGAAAAATCACTAAAAACAAGATTCTCTAATCGTTGGATGACCTCGGCAAGAGAAGATGGTGGAAATTATGCATTTAAGAAATTTACTTATAAACTTACAAACGGCGAATACGCTTTCAATGGTCACTACCCACATCTAAAGCAGGACCTTGGGGATTTGACGGTGGCTAATAGAGATAAACCGTTCGCAGATAATTACGCACTTCATAGTCACACAAAGGCGTTTCAGATTTACTCGGCACGTAAGAAGGGCAACCGCAACCGAGATATGGCTCGCGGTCAAATTAAAAACGACGAGAATGACTATGGTACTACATTTAGTTTCGGAAAGAAACCATTCCAATATTATGGATCAAAAACAGAAAGAAGATCAATAAAAGATTATACATACGCCCCCCTTGCTGGGTCTTATTTTTACAATCCACTCATGGGTCTAGTGTCCGACAGTAATATGGCGCACAAGAACGCAGACGTTTACAAGAAGAACAACCTAACAAATTATAACCGACAGAATTGGGGTAGACACATGGTCGATCCATTCATGTCTTTCAGCGGTCACACCAACTTGATGCAAACAGAGTATGTTATATCTCAGATAAGAAGATCCGCCTTCACGGAAAACGGAGTAGCTGGTAGCTGGTCCGAGGATGCGTTCAAACAACAATTTGTAAGTTCGGCAAGGATGTCGAAGGGTTTTGTTACCGTTTCCAAAGTTTATAGTCTTGCTGCACATCAAGAAGTTTACGATGGATATACAAATAAAGAAAACTCAACCAACAACAGACGACTGTCTATTGAGAATAAAAATAAAAACTCTTTCATGACAGACCCTGACTTTGTAGATCAACAGTTCTTTTCGTTACAATCAATCGAGCTCACCTCTGTAGATGCAGGAACAGACCAAGCACTAGGCTTAAATGCAATAGGAAGAGTGCCTCAGAGTATACCTAACATGACTAACTTTGGCGTAGATGCCTCTCATGTGCAATATACCAATGGCACGCCATATCAGTTCTATAGAGTAAATGGAGTGTCTGACTATGTATTTCCTGCTACTGATAGATCTATAGAGAGAATCAAAAAGCGTGTTCATGAAAATATTCCAACTATACTTGGTAGAGATCATTGGTTGGGGAACAATAAAATTAATGCTGTAGAAGTAGTCACTCCACATATATTTCATGAATCTCTGAGAGATAGCGACTTGCCTGCTCATCAAGATTTACTACATACTCACGCTATGAAATTAAGACAACTTATATCAGGGGTTATAAAAAATTACGTTGCTGTTAAAAATGAGTTCGGAGCATGGGCCAGAATGTCTTGCAATGCCTGGCTTTCAGGTGAAGTTCCAGAAGAGAAATATTTGCAAAACTCTGAATTCTTTATGCAACAATCAGAATTATCTTATTCTCCTGTTCAAGCTTTGCCAAATCGCCCATCCTTTAGTAGTCAGAGTAGGATATATCGTTGGCGCGATATTTATGACCCATCACCATCTGGTCTTGATCTTTCTGGGGAACATCACAAACTAAGTGTTAGGTTGGGTAATTATATGGTTGTCAACGGGACCGATGAAGCAACCAAACCCCTTAAAATTGATAGGCCATCATTAACGGATAACTTCACTAACAAGTCGCTGTTAGCAAACTCTCTAAAGATAGCTGAAAACATATTATCGGATGAATCTACTCAACTGCCCCTGGCTGTTAGAGAGAAAATAAGTGAACTAAAGAATGAAATGAACGTTAGTAACTCTGATTTGCTAGAAAGATTTGAAAAGTCAATATACGGAAAGAGTGAAAACGGAGAGACAACGCCAGCAACAGAAATATATTCTGGCTTAAGATTGGTCAAATTGCTTGATTCTGGTACCAGCCGAAGGTGGTTTGCTAGTCAGCAACAAGCCGGAAACTTTGAATTAATTGAGAAAGCCCACTTAACTGATAGGTCTTTTTACGTGGACATTAGAGACAAGACTCTAAAAGAAGACAAGAATAATGTTCTAGTGCATCTTCCGATCTATGAAGCGCTAAGCCCGATTTGTCTTCCCGGCGGACCAGATTCTAGTGACAATTTAGAGCAATGGCTACAAGATCAGCTAAACATGGACAGTAGTATTATAAAGCAATGTATAGTGGACAATCACGAAAAGATCAAAAACGCAGCAGTATTAAAATTGATATCTGAATACATATATCCATCAAACGATGCAAAAGCCGCAGCAGCTATATATTCTTCTATGACACTAACATCGCAGGATAAGATGCACAAGCTACTTACGCCAACAAAAAATGCATTTTTAAATATAGTAAATTCAATGGGCAATAAGGTACAAGATCCTGTTAGTGGCATCTGGCAAGCTCCACCTCCTGTGTCTAATGCTGAATATGAGGTCTTTTTGAAGAATGTCGGTACTGGAGGCCCAAGAGTTCCATGTGGAGGCATGCCCGGGTTCGATGCTGAGGAATTCTTTGAAAGGATACTAGACCTTATAATACAATTGCCGGCATCTATATTGACTACTTTGGCGATGCTTTTAGATCCTGGTTACCGGGTCATGCATCAGCGATTTACATCATGCTCTCCAAGCGATCAACATATCAAATCGTTGGACTGGGGCGCCGTCGCTACAGCAACTGAGTACGGTTGGGGAGTAGAAGTTGACAAGTTGTCACAGGGAACATTGGGCGGCAATGTGCCAAAGGGAGGCAAGTATGCAAATGTTCTTTACTCTTTCCCAGTGGACTTATTCGCGGGTATAAATTTCTTGTTTGGTCCACCGTTTATAATGTTTAATCCGAGTTTTGGTATGGCATTTGTTAAATTGGCAAACTATATTCTAGGCTCAGTTGGGGTTGGATCAGGAGCAGGAGGAGGCTTGAATACTCCTTGCTTCGGAGCTGACATGGATGCATCAGCCAGCACTGAGTTGCTTGATGGTAAGAATGGTTACGGCCACCCACTGCTTGTGTTTGGGCCATTAGCGTTAACAGTCAATTCGTGGCCATTTTTAAGGCTGCCTGCGGATGATCCATCTGAGCAAGCAAAGATGTGTAAGACTCTAGAGCCGCCAGTAGGAGCGCAGAATGGGTCTAACGTCGATATGAACAATCGCATCAACAGTGGATGTGATCCTGAATAAAAACTGTAAGAGTAATAGTTTTTATTTGCTCTATTTATATTATAGATCATAAGAGAGGTTAGCTTTATGTCTGGTATATCTGTTAAGTTACCATTAACATATGATTTTGAGGATGGTCCTTACGCCCTTAATAAGAAACTAGTCGACGTCGTGCAACAAAATTTTAAAATGCTATTATTAACAATTCCTGGGGAAAGAATAATGAATACTGATTTTGGAGTTGGCATACAAAGATATCTTTTCGAAAACGACACGATAGAACTTAGAAGTAAGTTAAGCAGTAGGATAAAGTCACAAGTAGGGAAATACATGTCCTTTATAAAAGTAAGAGATGTAATATTGCCAGATATACAGCAACAAAACAGTAATTTTTTAAGAATTTCAATAAAATATTACATTGAGCCTATTTCAATGGAGGATATTCTGAATATTACTATCCCAAACTATGATGGTAGTAAAATAGTTTTTTAATTAAAAGACTAATTATACAAGATTAAGGTATTAAGATTATGTCTAAAAAAAAGCCGCTAATAGATTATACAAGTAGAGACTATGAATCAATAAGAAGAGAGTTATTGTCTCATGTGAAGAGGTATTATTCAGATACTTATAAAGATTTTAACGAAGCCTCATTTGGCTCTCTTATGATAGATACAGTTTCCTATATAGGCGATATGCTATCTTTTTACCTGGACTACCAGGCTAACGAATCTTTTATAGACACTTCGATTGAATATGAAAATGTGATTCGTCACGCTAAAAGCATGGGCTATAAATTTAGAAACAACCCAATATCACACGGAGTTTGCACCTTCTTCATAGTGGTGCCGTCGTTAGTCAATGCTGCAAGGCCCGACCTCAGGTATGCTCCTATTTTAGAAAAAGGAACCTTATTATCGACTACTCAGGGTACCACGTATACATTGTCTGAAAATGTAAATTTTTCGGATCCAGATAACGAAATGGTTGTTGCTGCCGTCGATGATGATCCAAACTCACAGGCCCCAACATTTTTTGCTATCAAGGCATCCGGCCGCGTTGTTTCTGGCGAGTTAGCAGAAACTTACATACAAGTAGGAGAGTTTAGAAGGTTTCAGAAAATTGAAATACCTGGCTCTAATATATCAGAAATTGTCACAGTAACTGATCAAGAAGGCAATGTGTACCACGAAGTCGATTATTTGTCCCAAGATACCGTTTTTAAAGAAAAAATAAATAAAAATTATATGCAAGATTCGGTACCTTCTGTAATAAAGTCTATGGCTGTGACACGGAGATTTATTGTTGAGCAAGATAATGAAAAAACGTTTTTACAGTTTGGCTACGGCTCTTCAGAGGAAATACATCAAAACGAAGTACTGGACCCATCTTCTATTAGTCTTAAAATTCACGGAAGGGATTATATAACCACACCTTCTTTTGATCCTCTCAAGCTCACAAAGACGGATAAATTTGGGATCGCTCCTGCGAATACTGTTCTGAGAGTCGTTTATAGAGTCAATTCTCAGGCTAACTCCAACGCCGCAGCTAGAAGTATAAACAAGATAACAGATCCCATACTCTTTTACATGGATCGACACCTCCTGGAAGACAACATGGTAAAGATTGTTTCCAATAGCCTTGAGGCAGAAAATGAACTTCCCATAATTGGCGACATAACTTTGCCAAAAACAGACGAAATAAAAAGAAGAGCAATAGATTCATACGCCGCACAACACCGAGCAGTCACTATTCAGGACTATAAAAGTATGGTGTACGCTATGCCATCTCAGTTTGGGGCAATTAAAAGATGCTCAGTAGAAAGAGATATGAACGACCTTCAGAGAAATTTAAATATTTACGTAATGTCAGAAGACGAAAGTGGCAATATGGTAAAAACCAACAATACAATAAAAAGAAACTTAAAAACATGGCTAAATTCGGTTAGAATGATATCGGATACTATAGATATAATTGATGCTAGAGTAGTTAATATAGGTATAACATTCGAGGCCATGGTAGAAGATTACGTTTCTAAAGAAGAGGTTTTAGCTGATTGCTACAAAAAGATAGTAGATTCCTTTGCAGTAAACGCTCCCGAACTAGGGGAGAGTTTCTTTATGACTGATGTGTTTAAAATATTGAAAGATGTTGAAGGGTTAATAGATGTTACAGACATCAAGTTATCAATCAAATCCGGAGACGGATATGCAGATACCGGCCTATTGATCTCAGATAGGATGACTAGTGATGGAAGGGTTTTTCGAGTACCCCGCGATACAATGTGGGAGATAAGGTATCCATCGTCCGATATAGTAGGGATATTAAAGTAATGTCGATAAAAAAAATCCTATCTTCTAAGGACTCAACAATAACAAATGCTTTCAAGTCTAATTTGTCGGATACGGGCAAGTTATCGAACATGGGTAAATCTGATATCTTGGAAGTGTTTTCTATATTTGGTCAGACTTCTTCAAACTCCATAGAGAAAACTAGAATATTAATTCAGTTTGAAATTGACAAGATAAAGTCTTTAAGAGATTCTGGTCAAATTCCAGAAACAGGAAAGGTAAGTTTTGTTTTGAAGATGCATAATGCAGAGCACAACCAGACAGCACCAGAGGACTTTTATGTAAAGGTAACGCCAGTGTTACATAGTTGGGATGAGGGCTATGGACTTGACATGGAAGGTTACGTAGATAAAGGTGAATGCAATTGGATATCTGGCTCTTTGGGCGACGCCTGGGCCAATGAAGGATCTGATTATATAAATCCAGACTACCTATCAGGTGAGTCCCACGAGAAAACCCATTATTTTAAAACATGTGATGAGGATTTAGAAGTAGATATTACATCGACAGTAGAGCAGTGGCTAAGTGAGTTAGCAACCGCCGGCGCACCAGCCAGGTCGGAAATCACGTTCAGCGACCTGCCACAGAATGATGAGTCAATTGAGATAAGGGATTATGCTCACTTTAACTCTAAGTATACTTTTTCTAGACTATATCAAACACAAATCAGAACAGGTTCAGATGGCACATGCCAGGTTAAAATAGAAAATAATGTTGAAAATACGATAAATAATTTTGTTATAGCACTCCGAACTATGCATGGTAGCGGGTCTGCAAATCGAATTACAGTTAACTATCCGGAAGCATCTTCAATAATACAGTTGACACAGTCGCAAACTGGATTTAGTGGAAACACCAAGGTTGTATCGTCTTTAACAAACGTCACTGTTGGAAATTTTGAACACGGTACAAAACTCAAGAATTACGGTTTGGCTATAGCGTTATCTGGAAATTACGAAGATGGTAGTCTAAAGAGGTCGTTTTATACAAAAAAATTCTTTGCTAGAAGTAGCGAATTTCAACTTAAAAGGCCATCGATAGAAATAAGATGGGATTCGAGCCTGAAAGATGATAGATCTAGAATATACCTAAGCAGCTCGGCTCTACCTGGATCAGAAAACCTATATACCGTTGCGTTTTACAATTATCCAAAAGGAAGAGTAGAAGACGTCCCGGGCTTACACGCATCTAACACCATGAACGTAGAATTTTACAAAGAACTAGGCGGCAACCCGGTTGCCCTAGGTCCAGGCGGAGATGTCCAGGATCCAAACACATCTGCGAGGGCTTACCGCCACAGTCGAGGCATATACAAGAGCTCAGTAAGCTTTAATAACCAAGAAGTAACTGGCGTTTATGATGTTTGGTCTACAGGATCCGGAGCTTCTCGTGTGGAGTTCCATACAGGGTCTTTTATTAAAATAAGGCCACACACAAACAGCTCTTACTTGCAAGAGAGTGACTATTTAGTAAAGATAAAAAACCTAAAACCAGAGTACTCCACTGATGAAGTAGCAAGATTAAGACTTTATTCTAGAGACAGGAATTCAAAACCAAATATATATACTGTTGCCACTTCCGAGTCGCCAATTAATATCATAGAGAATATGTATTATAGCGTAAAGAGAGCAAGCGATGGCTTTGTAGTGGTGCCATATAGCACAGGTTCTGTAGAATACAGCAAGTTATCTTATGATTCAAGTGGGAGTTATTTTGATTTAGACATGTCCCTGCTTCAGCGTGATAGGGGATACGAGATATCATTTTTATACAAAGATGGTAATCTATATAAAAAGATGAGAGAAGTATTCAAATTTAGGGTGATGTAATGTCAGGTGATTGGAGAGAAAAACTAAGAAAAGGCCAAGGTCAAAAAATATCAGAGGCCTCTTCTAAGTCTAAAATTTTAAGATCTTCTATGGAGGATTTGATAAATTCATCCACTGGGTCTCGTGGGGAAATAGAGTCTCGTGAGTTTATTGATTTGGCTCTTGAGCAAAAAGCACGCTTTCTGCCAAAGATGGATTTCTCTGACCCAAACAAGTTCGTTAAGTTCGCATCAGCAGCTCAGTATTACAAAGACTCTATATTAAGAATACAAAACACATATCCCTATGATGGAAGCCACACAGAAAAGATAAAGTGGTCACTTGAATCATCTTACTTGGATATGTACATGTACGAAATCGAGTACCCGAAAACAACAGGTTTTGTAAATTTTAAGCCAACAACATGGGGAACAAAATCCTCGGGCGTTAAGTACGGCCTGAGTGAAAACCCAGAATACATATTTTTTTCCGGCGGCCCGCACGCAGACCCCAATAATAACTACAAAACTGGTAACGCTAATATTTATAACTCTTCTGAAGACAGAGAATCAAATTTAGCAATCACAACCAAGGGTAACACAGTAGAATTTTGGTTGAAGAAGGACTCTTTAGCACCAAGTAGCAAGACCCAGAGAGAGGTATTATTTGATTGTCACACTTCTAAGTTCTTAACGGGATCAGCAGCCCATGCCAGAATGAGAATAGAACTAGATACTACAGCAGAGGCAGATCACTGGATTGTCACTTTGCTTTCGGGCTCTCACCCGGAAGAGTCAGGCGTTAGAGAGCAAGTTATTGGCGTAAATGCAAACATAACTGGCTCTTCGTGGCATCATCATGCATTCACCTTTACGCATGAAGGTGGAGCTTTGTTAGTAAGATACTACAATGATGGTACCTTAAACGAAGAACACAAAGAAGCACTGTCTACTAATATCTTAGATGTCCGCTCAAACCTCGTAGCCTCTATTGGTTCATTAAGCACCAAAACAACAGAAAACAGTACTTCGGATGGCCTAGGATATGGCCAGTTTTCAGGTTCCTTGGACGACTTCAGATACTGGAAAGTCGACAGAGATGCAGAACAAATAGGCTTAAACTATAATCTTACCGTACACGGCGGAACGAACAAAAGCCTAGACAATATAGATCTTGGAGTATATTTTAAGTTTAATGAAGGCATAACACAGACTTCAAGTGTAGACCAAACGATATTGGACTTTTCTGGAAGAATATCTAATGGTAGTTTTGTAGGCTACAACCAGTTGACAAGGAATACAGGTTCTGCACTATCTGAGTACAATGGTTTTCAAGAAACTCGCGACCCAGTGCTTTACTCCTTTCATCCAGATGTTAAGTCCCTTTATGACTCCAAAATAGAGTTGGGTACTCAATACGACTATACAAACAGTGCTGCTTTGATCAATACGTTACCTAGTTGGATTTTGGATGATGGATTAAACCCGACAAAAAATGGTAGGTCTACGCTAAAAGAACTGTGTCAGATAGTATCTTCTTATTTTGATACACTCTTTTTTCAGATAAATAACTTGCCTCAATTAAAGCACATGAACTATTCTGAGTTTAGTAACCTAGACGATAAGGAGTCGCTCAAGCCTTACCCTTTCATGGATAAAATATTGTCGAGTTTTTCATTTGATTCTGTAGAAGTGTTTGCGGGATTGACTCCAGAAGAAAGAATTTTAAACAAAGATGATACGATCACTTTCGGAAGGGATATTACAGAGGTAAAGGATTTTATATACAAGAATATTTATAATAATCTTGCACTGATATACAAATCAAAGGGAACAGAAGCGTCTTTTAGAAACCTGATAAGGTGTTTTGGAATAGGTAGAGAAATTATAGACATCACAGCTTATTCTGACAATTACACTTATAAATTAGAAGACAAATTCATCTCAAGAAGCAGCAAAACTAGAGCAGTAAATTTTGCTTCAAAAGGAACATCGGAAGCTTCAGTACACCAAGGTCGTAGCAATTTTCCAAATTGCTTTGATCATACTCCGGGCATAACCGATCCAGCTGGCCACACAATATCTTATAGCGTTAACCTAAACGCACCAGCAAGGCTAAATAAATCTATTCTTGATCCAGTTTACTCGTCTACATTGTATAGCTCTATTTTTGGAGTAGTGACGCCACAGAATTTAAATTTAGAATCAGGGGATACGACGACTAACCCATCTGGCCCTGATCTTAGGCTTTACCTAGTAAAGGATTACGATACAAGTTTAGATGCTTATTTTTGCCTTGAAAGTACGTCCATGAACGTAAAGTTGAAAAGCCCTATTATAAATAAGATATACGATGATAATAACTATAATGTTGCGGTCGTTCTTCGCCCGACAAGTGGAGTTTTCGGCTCTCACGTATCTGGTAGTGCTGATTCTTACAATATTATCTTAAGAGGGATGTCATATAGTGGAGATTACCTAGAGGAATCTTTTAGTGTAACTGAGTCAGTAGGGAAAATCCCAGCAGAATCTTTTCTTTCTAGCAACAAAAGACACTATGTGGGAGCAGAGAAACAAAATCTTACTGGGTCCATAGTCGATAATAAAAGAAGCGATTTAAAAATAATATCTTTCAGAAAATATTTAGCAGAAATATCAGAACAAGATCAGAAGTATCACGCTTTAGACAGTGACGTGTTTGGGTTAGATAAGCCGATGCAAGATGTTAACCTGTTTATAGGACAAAATCCGGAAAGTGAGATAAACAACTACAATTCCATGGTACTGAATTGGGAGTTTAATGTACTTACGGGCTCAGACGCTGCAGGCTCATTTGATGTATATGATATGACATCCAAGACTCCTGGTTTCGGCACTTTATCAAATATAGTCTCTAATGAGTACCCCGGTAGAGGTCACGGATTTTTATCAAACGATAACAAATTTGCAATCAATCATGTAACACCATCGGCAAAACAAGCACTTCCAGAAACTATGTTTAGTTCAGATATGGTGTCTGTAAAAAATCGTGAAGAGGGTAGCGAGAAATTTCAAAAAGATTCGAGACCAATAGTGAGGCAGTACAACTTTGAAAAAAATATGTACAGAACTATATCCGAAGAGATGATGAAGTTTGTAGGGTCAGTCGCCTCTTTGGGGGACCTGATTGGCGACCCAGTTAACAAGTACAGAAAAAATTACAAAGATATGGACAAGGTGCGACAACATTTCTTTAAGTTTGTCGAATCAGATCTAGACTTAGAAAAATATTTGACATACTATAGGTGGCTTGATTCTTCCATCTCTCACATGATAGATCAACTAAAGCCGGCTACTGTAGAATTTAGCGAAGATATTCGCACGATGGTTGAAAGTCATGTTTTTGAAAGAAACAAATACGACCACAAGTTTCCAACGATAGAATTTGTAAAACAAGAACCAGAAGCACCAATATTTGGGATAAATGAACTTCTTTATGACTGGGAGCATGGCCATGCGCCAATACTAACGTCGACACCCGCAGTTGCAGCTGCAGGAGCAGTTCGATGTGATGGCGGCTTTATAAACATGTACGACGAAGCCACACTCACACTTGAGTCTACAGACGGTACACAGAGAGTTTACGTGTTCGATAAGGACACCGCGCCACCTTCTAGTGGTACCGCGGTAAACATCGCGGGTCTTAACAATGATAAACCAGCAATCGCTGCTCAACTAGCTTTGGCAATAAATAGCACAGGAGGGCACCAAAATAAAATCAGTGCAGTTTCAGATGGCGACGCATCCGCTCCTGTTATCACTTTGACTCAACTAGTCAAAGGTGCAGATGGAAACACTACAATAGCTGTAACAGACCCTAACGGTGGAGGCTTGCAAATACAGACACAGTTTCAGAATGGTGCCAATGCAAGCGTTGCTACGGCAGACCAAGGGTCCAACTGCCTGTGGTGGTCAGACCGGGCTGAAAGAAATGAGTCTTCAATAAACAATCCGGCCTATTTCGCATCTTCGGGTGATTCTAGCTTGGATAATGAAAGAGAAGCTTTAAGACAGTTCATAAACTCTGATGTTTCTGGTTCCACATATGCATTAAGAAAATTCGCACGGCCGTATCGCCTTACTATGGAAAGAGACGCAATTTACAAATCGGGTCATAATTTTCACAAAGCTAACAAACTTTTTGGGCTTTATGAACAAAAGGATGAATATGAGACATCAGTTAGTTTTGGTGATCTGAAAGAAACTGACGGCTGTCAAGATAAAACGGACCCTGGTTCAAAAGAAAGACTTACAGGCATTTTTGATTCGACCATTGCAAACAATTATCTAGACGCAGATTCTGATCTCGTATTGCCTTTTTCGATCCACAGTTCCTCTGTGAACACCGGGTATGTCGACGGCACAGGTTTAAGGGCTTTACATAGTAAGGCGATAATAACTAATTTGCACACCGATGCAACACATTACGGTGGTGAGATACCAATGCAGGGTCCATATACTTACACTCATGTCGGTGGCAACACTCACCGTCATGTATCGATACAAGATACAGAAGATGGATCATTAAAGGCTGTTGCAATTATAGAGTTCTCAGGTGTTCCATCCGCCGGAGGCACATTGATACTAAAATCAACGTCCGGAAAAACTAGAACATATACAGCGTCTGCGTCAGAGAATTTAAATCTTCGAAACTTTTTAAGAACTCCGGTAGATAGCATGGGAGCGAGTTTGGTTAACTGCATATTGCACGCTCAAGGTCACAACGGAGAAATTGAGGCAGAGTACAACGCAGATACCAACACTTTGACATTAACCCAAGCAGAACCAGGCTTACTCGGTAACACCACAGTACAAGAAAACCTCAGTAACACAGAGTTGATACAAGGGTTCACAGGCGGGCAAGACCGCCGACCGGAAGACTTTACTATTGAAATGAGTTCTGGAAAACTTAGATTCAAAAATCCTGTCGGTAGAATATCAATGTTTCGAAATGTAAGAACAAAGAGGCCCGTAAACATAAGAAACATAAAGTCTAAGCAAGACTCTCATTCACCAATTGGTAATTATACATACGATTATGAAGTCGTACACGTCGCGACAGACAATTTTAATGGCGATATGGCACAGTTTAGAGATAGTTTTCACATTACTGGTGCTGCCGGTGCATACGAGGGAGTTGTCGATATAACAAATCCACCTAGTTTTAAAGATGAGTACAACATTATTAGTAGATTTTCTCGTGTCGGCGGAACAACTTGGAGAAAGAACTACCTCTCAGACCCATTATATGGCGATATGTCACCTTATAATTCAATAGCGTATGCAAACTTAAGGCTAAGAAACGCGTTTTCATCACTACAGAATGAAAAATCAGAGCAATTCGGACTTAGAACAGGGTCGATTTTATTAGAGGATTCTGACTATGGATTGGTTTCTACGCATCCAAATACTACGCCACGCGCTTTGGTGCCAGCAGTTGGCCCCTCTATTCACAAAACAAACAGAAACCCTAGTTACTACAGAGACTTAGATTCTAAAATTATAGCTAATTATGATAATGCTAATGTTATTGGACACATACCTAAGAGTGATATTCAATATACATGGATAAGGAAAGCGACAAAGGGTATTAATCATTCTGCTAGTTGGCATGCCCCTTTTAGACATGAATCTGAATTCACTGTGCCATTTGGGCTAACTTCTAGTATTGAAAAGTCTCTTTCATTCTTGAGTGCGTCACAGTTTGGAATTGCAGGAAATACTGCATTTGCTGATAGATTTTATTTGAATAGAGAAAACCCACACGAAAATAAGATACCTCTTACAGTTTATGGTATTCACAAAGATGATGTTTTGGGCCGATATAACCATTACAACAACGTTACACAATCTAGTCCTGGCAACACTCACCCTTATGATGGTCTACTTTTTGTCGGAGATCCAAAAATATTACAATATGATAGGGGCCTTTTGTCTATATTACTTAGTGAGAACTTTGACTCCTACACAAACAAGCCATTGTCTCCCGGGAATGGCAAGTCTAATTTTGTAGACCTGAACGTAATCCCAGACGGTTTTGGAGTAGGCGACTATCAATATACATTCACTCCACCAATGCGACAGCACGGCGTGAGGCAATATCATCTTCCGACTGCGCTCGGGATATATTTTAGTGGCTCAGCCCAAGGAAGTACGAACCCGAAGAACCACTATTGGAACTCTTTGCAAGTAGCAGGAAATAAAGTCTTTACCATATCTGATGGTGCTTCCGGCCATTCTGTGACTTACACCTACACGAATTGTAGTGACGACTCTCCGTGCGACTCACCAACACAATTAAACTACGGTGATAGCTGGACAGTTGAGCAAGCCGCCGCCGAACTGTCTAGAAAGATAAATGAGAGTGAGTTGCACATAGTTTCTAAAGCATGGGTGAAGGCAAATTCTACTGGTAATTACCAGGGTCGGGTATCCATGGCGCATTATACTGGCTCAACTAGAGCGGAAAATACAGCTCAGAAGGCAGCTAATACATTGGTAGGTGGCATCTATATGTCAACTATATATTCGCAAAATGCATGGCAGAATAATCCAAACTATGCAGCAGTTGGTATTGACTCTAGTGGCGGAGGCAGTTATTCTGGAAAAGCATTTAACACGGTTTCAGCTCAATCGGGGTACATTGATGCTGATACATTTCATGTATTTAATTATGGCAACCATTACGAGGATGTTCCAGCCCCTATTGGTCACGAAAAGTACAATACAATATTAGACTTTGGGCAGGATGGCCCTCATTCTCGCGGTACAAATAACGCGTCCGCACTCTACGATAATTATAGTATTCCCGAGCCTCCATTTAGAGAGTTTGCGGATATAAGCCCCCAGCACGCGCATTTTGTGACAGCCTCTTTTGCATCTAGTACCCGAGTAGACCCAAGACACCCAAATCACCCATGGGCTTTGGCCTCTATGAACGAACCTGAGTGGTCCTGGGTCACTGCATCTGTCACTTATACGGTTCCTGTGGCTGTTTCTTTTGGTGTTCGTACTGGTCAATATGGCGCCTCCGCCGCGGTCACCGACGTCGGCGACCCTTATCTTTTGATGAACAATACCCGAGTTCTTACCACGGGAATTCCTGACCTGTATTGGCCGCAGTCGTTATGGTTTCAATACAAGGTTGGCAATGGACCCTGGACGACCCCTCCAGGGGCGAGGTTTGATAATGATAACTTTTTAGAGAAAATAGACAAAGCCGTTAATTTATATCAGTATGACTTGCCTTTAGAAACTAACAACATTGGCACTATACAAGTGTCTAATGATGCATCTCTTGCAGGCGGACCGGGCACAACATCAGTTTTTGCTCTTCCAATAGTTGAGGATGAGGGCATAGCTAGAACCTGGGCGTCGACCACCAACGCGCAGTTTTCCACGGCA
>CEUT01067933.1_pt1 | contig 70235 bp, 89 predicted proteins | sample 531401 | NCBI WGS metagenome assembly CEUT01 (sample SAMEA2622821, study PRJEB7988) | marine metagenome | biome: marine biome (ENVO:00000447); feature: surface water layer (ENVO:00002042); material: "saline water (ENVO:00002010), including plankton (ENVO:xxxxxxxx)" | depth 5 m | reverse complement strand
TCAGCTTGGAAGGCTGAGGTAATAGCCGTTATACGACACGCGCTTGTCATGCTTATTGCTCTCGAAACCAGTTTGCAAGACCCATCAATGTAGGAGCCCAAAGACCAACAAAGATCCCGAACCTTTCAGCATGGGCAGGGTCAGTGTCGCCTGTAAGGGACCAGACTGCAATGGAACCAATCACTGATACCAACGAAGACCAAAAGCACACTTTTGCAATTTGTGAATTACTCATATTTTCTCCTTTCGTCACAATATTCTGTGGAGCACCTGGGACTCGAACCCAGAACCAGCGGATTAAAAGTCCGATGCGCTGCCGATTGCGCCAGTACTCCATCTTTAATAATAGTAGCACACACAGTGGCAAAAGTCAACAAAATTAAAATATCTCTTCACCATCTCTGAACAAGCGGTAATTTCCCCTCAAGTTGTGTATATTCACGCAGGCATAACCGTTTTCACCCGAGTAGTCCCAAGGCTTCGAGGTCTGCCAAACAACGAAAGCACTGTCGTTGTGGCCCCATTTATCTTTTGTTATTCTGTTCACCATACCTCGAAAGGTATCATCGACGACTAAGACGTCTCCGATTCGCGGATAGCGACTTGCACTACGCATTTGCTTTCTCAACCTTTACTAAAAAGGTGGAGTGCTCAGTCGTTCTCTCACCGTTACGCCATAATACTTCTGCAGAGCGTGAAGAACCTGTGCTGGTTACAACGCCTGGATTCCTGTGTTCATAGTCCTCTTCCCACTTCTTGAACGAAGAATAGAAGACCACCAGATCACCGATACGCATACTTCAGCTCCCTTCTCATGTGGCCACAGTCATAGTTACTACCACCCACCCACTCGACCTTGTAAGGGTAAGCGGTTTTGTTGCTAATTTTAACAATCAAGCCAACTTCATTAGGGTTCCTGATTGTTATTCTTGTGTTATATTGTCTGAGTCTGCCGTAAGTAGACAGCATCACCAAATCACCGACTTTCACTGATCACCCTTACTTCATCCGTGGTAAACAACCTTAACGAACCATCTGGACACAGCACATCTACCACCTCGTAAACGTCACCCATCATTGAACCGAATCGAACAAGGTCGCAGTCTTTCGACAATCTTGGCCCACCCACAATGAGGCCAACATCCTCGTAGAAATCATCTGTAACTATATCACCGACTTTCACTAATCACCTCGATTGTGTTTGGTTTCGCTGCCTTGAAATCACCATTCTCCCAGCGAACAAAAAAGTTAATGCCATTGTTATCTACTATAATACCACGTTTTCTTGAGTCTGTCAAGTCTAATCCAGGCACACCACAAGCAATATTATAGCATATTTCAAGTTCTGTCCACTGAACCAAGTCACCGATTTTCATTTATCTTATTCAATTCACTAGGATTATACCAATCTCTTGTTGAGTCAGTGTGGTCTTGCCACCTAACCTTACATGGCATATCGGGGTCAAAGCTATAGTCAATACGACATATTATACCAGCGCGGCGGTCGGAAGTATAGCGACTAATGTATTCAACCAAGTCACCGACTTTCATTTTGCGTACATCAAGTCCTTCCTTTGGTTGTATTCCTCCCAGTTCCAATAACTACCGTAACCCGACATGCCTCGACGTTCATTGTAGTCACTACGTATCCATTTGACGCGATAGTCTTCACCAGAGGTCCCCCAAGATCTCACCTTGATTATGACCCCTACATCATCCCTGTCTATCCAAACAGCTCTTTTTCGTTGCTTGCCATAGGCTGAGAGTTTTACCAAATCACCAATCTTCATTATTCACCTCACCAATTAAAATGTCCGCCGTTTGCCAGCCCTACGGTTATTAGCAATATGGCAACAAAAGTTAAAAGACGACCAGTTGCTACGAACATGACGCCCATACAAAGAATACCTGCAAGGATCAAGGGCTTAATGTCCGCAGGCGCAAAAACTAACAAGGACAAGACGGTGAAAAGTGTAACTATGAAAAGAACGAACTCATAGAATGCTTTGCCAGTGTCTTTTAGAAAACCAAAGAACGACTCCATCAATCATCCCTCTGGTTGCGACCATAAAGCTCATCCAACTTTCTTTGGCGGATATGCTCCTTTACAACGCGGCGGACCAACTCTTCCTTTGCTGAATTGCGAGCAGCATTTGCCATAGCCCGCAGTATAATTGACCCAGCCACCAAAACAACCAACAATACGAACATTCCATCCATTACTTAACTACCTCCACCTGATTAGTTTCAGGATTTATCAATGCTCTGCCGTCGCAATCATCGTACGCAACGTGGACTGTTAATCGCGTTGGGTCATCCTGCCATCTCACAGAGAACACCTTGCCAGGTCGAATAACAAAATTATCCAAAGGATCGTACTTCTTGCCCTGAGCTACACATCTTTTTTGTGCCTGTTCGATATCCGCCTTTGCCTGCTTCAGTCCTGCATTGCTGAGAACCAATGGTGTAACCTTTACGATCGTACCTACTCTTGATTGAGCCGGAACACTGCAATCCTCTCTGACCAACGCGCCCAAAACTACCATTGTATGCTCCTGCTTACATAGACATCTGAGTCCCAATAGCAGCCCGTCTGCTCGATATCTGCTTGTTCTTCTCCGACTCGCGTAATTAACCACTCTTCATCATCAATGCTGTCGAGAACGGTCTCGATGAGTGCAACATCTTCGTTCGAGTCATACCATTTGACGTGCTCGAAATACATTTTCGAGTCGCAATCAAAATCTTGATTTGCGATATGCTGCGGCCCGATGTCCTTGAAGCTTCCACCGTCATCTTGAATTAGATAATGAATTTCGTGATTCTCTGGTAAGTGCGAAATAATCGCTTTCATTAAACGAGTCGCGCTGTCAGTCATTGCGACGCAAACATCTGATCTATAACCCACAATAATAGCCTTTCGTTTTTGGTTATATTATAATTGTACTACTTTTTGTTGCCTAAGTCAATGAAATTATTAGTTTTTTTTATTCAAGATGCGCCATCGCTTCTCTGGATACCAGCGAGCATAACCCATATTATCTATGACCAATACATCTCCAACTGGGTCGCTCCTATCTAAAACAACCCCCCAACTCATCAGTGATTCATACTCTTCCGTGTTTGTAACATAACATGCAACAAGGTCGCCTACTTCTAAAGTCATAATATAATTATGACTTATTTAGCCATTTAACCCTTGTTCCCATCAAATGATCCATCAAGGGACAGATGACACACCAATTAGCATTTTGATTCTTGCCCATGTGGTGTTCATAATGCCAAGGCATCCATCTCTTAAAGAACTCAACATGAGTATGGGTCATTCTGTGAAGAAACATATAAACTACCCCATAGATCATTGCGGTTGCCGCAAAGTATGGAAACACGTATAGCAGCGGGACATGAAGTATGACACCAATAGTCGTGAGTATAGTCTCATTGTGCCATATTTTTAACTTATAGTCAGCATCGTGATTACCATTCTTCCTGGCTACTCCATGATGCTTCCAGTGAAATTTGAATCTTGATTTACCCTTTGGCTTGTGCAATAATACATGGACACCCCAATCTAAAAAGTTGGCGTACAAAAATCCTAGCAATATTCCCGCAATTACCCCAAGGCGCTATCCTCTTTGTGAAAGATGGTGCGTAAGAAACTACGCATCCACAATAATTATTCGTCAACCACTAAAATAACTAAAAGAAAAATAAATATAATCAAGATGCCAGTGAGTAGTTTCCAAAAGTTATCAAGCCCTATTAAATCCAGCATAATTCTTCCAATAGTAGATTCTTGGGTCAGGCTGTCCTCACCGCCTTGACGCTCGCCAGTCTATGTCTTATTTTATTTCCCATGCAACCCCAAGTGATTACGACCAACCACCCATTGAGCCAAGATGAACGCGGTTATAGACAATCGCGCCAATATCCTAAGTATTATCCAAGAACCCGCCGGGTGCTTTGTGTGCGGATCTCAATACCGTTGCACACAAAGATTGACCAACCGACACCTATATGCTGGGGTTACTTTGACCACTGCAAATAGGGTTTTTAATCGACAACTACCATTCTTTCTTTCGGTTGAAAGTAAGGACGTTTGGCATGTTCTGCCGTAGTCATCCACATTCTCTGACACTTGCTGCTCTTAGGCTTCGGCGCACACATATCTGTCAAGATGATGTGACCATCGAAACCACCGTGATTGTTTACATATTCAGTAGGAGCATCAAAACAAGTGCCACCATGCATCACTCGCTCCTGCTCTACTTTCTGGTTCTTCTTCCAAGTCCAAATGAGACTTTCATCTACACGAGTATCAAAAGGAATCACAACGAACTCTGCGATCTCAGCCAGTTTGTTTAGTTCTGCAAAGAACTTGGCAAGCATGGTGTTGTCTACAGATCCAGATTGATCAATCGACACTGCAATCTTAGCTACTCGGTTAGACTTCTTACCAGGATGAATGTAGGCATACCTCCTGTTAATCCTCTTGATCGAAGAAGACCTGTTGGCTTTCTGACTGGCCTTAACAAAGTATCTCAAAACCTTCTTCCAATCTACCTTGGACTCCAGGATCTTCATGATCTTTTGACGTGCGCTTGCAGATACTGTGCCCCAAGAGTTAGATCGAGCACAGTCTTCACCTGCTTTTCGAACTATCTCCTTGAGCCTCTGGTTGGCCACTTCTTTGACCTCTTGTGAGCAAGAGCCCCAGCCGCTATGGTCATCGAGACTTTCGGGCATCTCACCAGAACCAGAACCAGAATCGTTATCGCCTTCACTGTCATCAGAGTTCTGAGAGTTAGTGCCATCACCAGATTGCTTGCCTTCGTCATTACCGAAGTTAGGCATGTTAGCCAAATACCACTCAGCAGACTCACCTCGTGGCAAGTGCTCAAAGGGAGTCCCAGTCTCGCCTGGAATCAGGCCGCCCTTGGGTAGATTGTATAAGTGTGAATTGATTGCAAGATCGGTTGCAATGTTCCACAATTTCATCTTAACACCTTCGGGCAGCCTGTCAGTGACATGAAGGAAAAGTACGTGATAGAACTCGTGCTTCAACACATCGCGGCGTTCGGCGTCAGTCAGACCAGCAAAAAATGTTGGATTGTACAACATTTCAAACTGAGCAGTTTCAGGGTTAACCATCACACCTGCTGTCGGTACAGCAAATGAAGCTCGCTTGTCGATCCTTCTACTGATAGATGCAAAGAATGGCTCATCCATCAGCAACCTGGCCGTGTGAATGTTGAGATCAAATTCTTCTGGTCGTGACTCTGACATGATTACTCTCCGTTGTTCTGTTCGCCAGCCAAGATCTTCACTAGGTAATCAGATACAGAATTACCATCGACTGATGACTGGTGTAGTTTGATAGTATTGTTAAGCGCACCCGAACCGAGTACCGACCAGAGCTTCATAGCAACCTCGGACGGCAACCTGATGAAGTACCTAGCCAAGTTATCAACCTGGGCTTGCTCTAGTTCTTCCTTGAAGACCTCAGACGCTTCAAACTTCTCGATCAACGCAGTGTGGTCGTTGATACCGAAATCAGAAACCTTCTCCATCTTGCCCTTGACAAGAATGTCCTCAACTGTCACCTGTCGGTCGTAGTTAGCAACAAAGTCGTTGTAAGCGACCGCTGCTTCAAAGCCGACGAAGGCAGATGTTAGGTTGTAAATAACCGTGGAAGACTCTGGCTTGTCATCACTCAACAGGTCTGCTTTCTTCAAGCAGGCATCGAGACGCTCCCACGAACGACGTGACGGATAGACCTTGTTTGGTTCGTAATCGTCCGTATGCTCAAGGTGAGTGCGGTTCTGGTTGATGAAATCCCATGTAATATCAGACACATCATTGTCCTTGGCCCATAATAGCCAGTCCTCAACTGTAGGTTCAATATCAAACACTGTCCACCTGTCAAGCTCGGCAGGGTCCATCTCGCCCACTTGGTATTGCGAACCATGCTCGCCACCATTGACCGCTGCAAAAACAAGCGTATCGCTGTGCAACGTATGACCATTCAGCTTTCGAGAATCAGTCAACTCGAAAATACCCTGACGAACCTCCAGGGTAGCTCGATCAACCTCATCGAGGAAAAGAATAACAGGCTCATCACATGCTTTCTTGAACCAGTCTGGTGGGTTGAAGGTCGTGCTGTTGTCAGAGATAACAGGCAGACCAACTAGGTCACCCTCAGTCATCTGACTGGCGCGGCGTTCGACGACAGGTAAACCAACGGAATCAGCGTACTGATAGACTACAGTAGACTTACCGATACCGTGACGACCACGAAGTAGAACTGGTTTACGAACGTCGGTTACGTGACCAACGATTGAAGAAAATGTCTTGAAATCAACTGCCATTGAAATATGCTCCTTGTTGTTGTGCAGTTATTGCCAAACCTCATCATCTATAAATAGTATGCCACAGGTGGCTCTCAAAGTCAATAGTTTATTTTATTTTTATTATGATAATTCCACAATCTTTTTGAAAGCTAATTTTTGTACGTTGTCAACGCCACAAGTAGATAACTTTATTGCTAAAGTAATGTCTGCATTAGGATGCATGGCGAGTCTTTCGACATCATATGTGCTGATGCCATAATAACTCGAATATCGTGACGTGCCGAGACCTTTGAGCTTGGGCTTGAACTGCTCATCGTATATTCTATTAAGCAACCTGGGAGGACAACCCAGATTTTCGGCCTTCGGACTTTGCCAATATTGCGTGCCGCCTAGTAAGGCTCGTGACATTCGCCAAGGGGAACGACTCCAAGCACCTGGGTGCTTTTCATAAAGTTCTTCATATTTACTTGGGTCTTGAGTGTAGTGTCCATAAGTGAGCAACAAAGTCTTTAAGCTGTATCCCCTGTTGCAAGCATCTGACCACAAGTAATCTCTTGTTTTTCGATCCAAGCCGTCGTTCTCGCAAAGGTACTCATGCGCACGGCGATATGGATGCTCTGCGATAGCAAGCTGAACATCAGCGGGGAGCCATCGGTTTTTTGCCAATCCGATTAGTTCGGGATTGGACATAAGGTGAATGTTATCTACTAGCTTCTTACTCATTATTCTTCTCCTATTGTTTGTTCTTTTGGATAAATGCCCGACCAAATTTCGTGACTTGCGTCGATTCTGAGCTTGTCCCATTCATCAGCGCGTTTGTCTGGATTCAAGTGAAACCTGCTTTCCAGTTCTTTTGTAAGAAAGTCTTGTGATGGATACGAGAACCTGGCATGTGACGGACCAACTAGCTGACCTGCCATTTGTGCGTCTGCGCCGAAGTCTACGTCACTATGAATCACGTCCTTCAAAAGCTGATGACACTGTAGCAAGGACACCACTATGACGTCGTTGTGCTTTGGTGGTCCTCGCCAACCACCATCGTTTTCCTTGTAGCCGAAAGTTGAAACAACCCTAGACTTAAACAAACCCTTGTCCATGTATCTCCAGGTTGTGTGAAGACTCTGGTCTTGCAGGGTGAAGTCTATGTTGTCCCATGCTGGCTCGGTGAGCATGACGACAAGACCCTTGGTCCAAACGCCTTCGTCATCTCGAATGTGACCTGCTGGCACTTTCAGTAAGGAACCTGGTCCGAGACCAGATTTATATGAAGCATTGATAAAGTCATCGACATAATTAGATTGCCTCTGCGAGATCAGTTTCTTATCTTGCTTCAAGGTCTTGCAACCTCTACGGTTGTGGTCTTTTTCTTTACAGTAAGAACACGCACGTTTAGCGATGCGCTCTGCTCTCTCGGCCTGCTCGGCGTGCCAAGTTCTGCCTTCGTAACTGTTGGGATTCTCTCTCGCGGCTTTAGCGCGGGCAGGACAACCAAGCCTGTTATGGCCGCGTTGACCGCAGTATGAACACCTAACCGTTCCATGCCAACTCATAGTTGACTCCTTTCTTTATTGTTGTATAAATATACTATCACGAAATAGTCCGTAAGTCAATGAAATTATTAGTCAATTTTTGAAATATGTTTTAGCCACTTGGCTCTAACCCAGCGGGTCTCATCTGATCCGCTTATGAATTTAACTTTGCACCTATATTCATCTGGATGCCACCTTGTAGATTCAGGATATGTTATCCCGTTGTTTATAGGTTCAGTTTTTAATACTATTCCAGAGGCGCCTGTGTGCGTTGTCTTCACAAAATCACCAACGTCGAATGTTTGTCTCATGTGGTCATTATAGCATAGCAGGAAACAATCTTCCAGTAGTTTTCTAAATTTTTGCATAATAAGCCAGGTGACCTTCATTAATGAACTTAATTAGTTTGTCTTCTGAAGTGGTGTGAATGTTTGTCACAATCATGTCTCGGTGGTTTTCCAGGGGCGAACGCAATGAATAAGCCCACCTGTGGTCGCGGTCGCCTTGAAGTGGTGGGAGTCTCTCCAACAAGATGCCCAGGGCATTGTGGTCACTATAGTAAACACAGTCTCCCGGATTCAAAATCAATTCTTGCATGTTATATAACTCCAAAAAGCACCCCGAACAGGATTCGAACCTGTGACCCACGGCTTAGAAGGCCGTTGCTCTATCCAGCTGAGCTATCGGGGCTTATTTATAATTCTCAATGTCTCAGGTGCAAATACGAACTGACCAACACAGTTCTCATTATTTATATAGACTATTGCACACTGCTTGCGGGTGGTCAGATCACCTCCTCTGTGGTCGAAAGCGATCACCACACCGATCTGGTTCTCCCATGGGTCAGATCGGTGTGTGATCAAAGTAGGACTCAAAGTAGGTGTAACAACTAAGTCGCCTATCGTTATGTTTGCCAAGGCCCTTGAACAATCTTTCCAGAGGCCGCTAATTGCTCCTCCAATTCTTGTGCCTTTTTAAGCAAATCGCTCTCATATGATGGAGTCAGACTCCAGTGAACCTTCATCTTATCCTCATCATAAACACCCTCTACCTTGCCCTCACAAATGCAAGCGAGAAGTTGACAAAATGTGAACCCAGTTTTGGGGTCATCCAGAAGACCAGTAGAGTAAGCCTCTGCTATAGATTTTAATACTTTGGTCGCTTGCTTGTTGATATTGGAGTCTACTTCACTAGGTGCTAAAGACTCGAAGCTGAAATTGTCAAACATTTTTAATATCCATTTAGTTGCTGTGTGATAAGCATATCACTTTTTACCATAAAAGTCAAGCACTTATCGCTTTCGCCACCAATCAATTAGAAGCTGGCCGACCCAGAGGCCAACAGCTATGGTGAACACACTACCCAAGAAGTCCATTTTAGCTCTCCTTGGGCTCGTCAATCTCAACCAACTCGATCTTGAAATTAAGATCCTTACCAGCCATTGGATGATTGAAGTCCAGCGTTACGGTTTCATCCTTTTCTTCCAGAACAGTAGCCATCATAGGTTGACCATTTGGGGCTTGGCCAGTAATAACACCACCCACAATGAATTGAAAATCTTCTGGGAAAGTAGTTTTTGGCATATCCCTGATCGCTTCTTCTCGATGAGGACCATAAGCCTCATCAGGCTTGAGAGTGATGTCCTTTGTCTCACCCACTGTCATGCCTTCTACTCCCTTCTCGAAGCCTGGAATCATTTGGCCTGCGCCTAACTTAAAACTAATAGGCTCACCTCTTGAGAAAGAACTATCAAATTCTACCCCATCAGTAAAAGTACCCTTGTAGTGTACCTTAACTGTATTTCCTTTTGTTGCTGTACTCATTTTTTCTCCTTTTTATCTTTTGAGTCCATGAACTTTAGCCCTTTGACCAGGGCTGTCCAAAAATCTATCATTAAGAATCCTCCTATACTCTAAAAGAGCTATTTCTTTCTTCTTACATTCTAGCATCATATCATATGAAATGCCATAGTTGTTTACATAATTTTTAATATAATCTGAATGGGCTTGTGGTCGGATCTTTTCATCACCGTACTCCTTCGCCTTCGACTCCGAGAGATGCACCACTGGCAATATACCTTCTGGCCAAGTGGATGCAGCCAGCTTCAGAGCCTCCTCCTCTGTTTGTCCACCCGTGCAGAACCTGTGGTGGTGATAGTCAAAAACAATCGGGACACCGACCACTTTGTGAATCCTGTTGTAGATCTCCAACGTGCTCCACATACTAGGCTTGTCGTCGTTTTCAAGAGTCAATCTCTGTTGGCACCGATCATTCAATTTAAGATAATTCTCACACCAGCGTTTCGCTGTGCCCTCAAAGTCTCCACCATAGGTGCCACCAACATGGATGTTGATCTTATTGTAAGGAGTAGCGTCTTTGTAGCCCATCATGTCAAAGATATCCGAGTGATGGTTCAGCTCTTTAATAGTGTTTGTAACCACTTTATCATTCGGAGAGCCCAACACATTGAATGGCCCAGGGTGAAACGTGAGCCTGTGGCCGTGCTCTCTTGCGTAATCACCTGTCAAATGAAGCTGATACCTTATGTGGTGATAATCTGGCAGTTCCCATAGGTTGTATTCTGATGCCCACGGGAATATATCAGACGACATTCGATAGAATCTAATATCGTTTTTTTCATTCCATTGAAGTATCTTTCCTAGATCTCTGACATTTTGCAACGCAAGCTCAGAAGCATACTTGACACCCTTTTGCAAGAAAGTCCGCTTGATCATGGAGCGATTGGTGGTAATTCTTTTGGCCTTCGGCACATCCGAAAGCGTCATGTTTATACATGCATAGCCCAAATTAGTTTGATTCATTTACTACCTCAAATTCTGTTGGTTTGTGTATTTCCACTTTTCTACCACTATACATAACACGGATCAAAGGCCCTGTCAAGAGCAATTTGTGATCAGTGTAGGGGCCAAGACAAATGGCTGTTACACCTTGTTGATATGGCTCGATGCGCCCCCATCTTTTTACTATTAAATCACCTGGTTTCATGAACTTTTTACCACCCATCTGTAATCGAAATCGTCGTCTTTATACAAGGTGCCAGACATCGACCTCTTTACCCCTACCGACATAACCTCTTTCCTTCTTGACCTCAGATCAAAATATAGTGACTCCGCAAGCTGTTCGGCTAACGTATAATTTCTAGCTGTTGCCATCACTCTATCCTGATCGTCATATGGCTTACGATACCAAACTAGATACTCTTTCATTATTCTATTTTCTTTAACATGTGTGCCGGAAAATCTACGACCTTGGTCTTATCAGACCACGACATAAATACTCTATACCAGATTGAGCCTGGTATCTTTTGTATGATGACAGCTTTAGTTGCTATCTCTTCGTTTCTAACAATGTCGGATGCACTAGAAACCACCCAAACTAGATCACCTTTTTCAAGAGCCATAGCCATCATTGTACCAATCAAAGAAGTCCTGGGCTGCTTCTTGTAAATCTTGTGTCCTCTTTTTTGTTGGTGCGCTTTTCTTTGGCTTTTGTATGTTCTCGTGAATCTTATCGTGAGCTATGAGAACTCCCTCCATCATGGCTGGTAGGTAGGAGCCATCTCCCCCTTGGAAGACACGCATCTTCTCTCCAGACTCCAGCGTTAAGCTGGGATCTCCATATCTAATTTCATCTAGTTCCAATACTTCTTGGGCTGTAAACATTTTGTAATTCGTCTTAGAACCAGATGTGATTGGGACTCTAAATTTTCCACTCAGATTGGATTTCAGTACCAGTCTTTCGTTCTTATATAGAAACGATATTTGTTTAATTCTTTTTGACATGATTCTTCTTAGCCCTCTTTATGTCAGCCTCGTAAACATTGAAAGCAGAAGAGGATCCGACTAGCAATATGCTGTAGACTCTTGAACCCTTAGCTGCCCTTGTTACAGGGGCTGCGTCTGTTTTTAGTATGAATGCTACCTTGTCACCAAGCGGATGCAGGTCTCTAGGATAATTAGATCGAGGGATCTTATTCGTCTTCCTTATTTGGACGCAATCTCCGACTTTGAATTTTAGTTCTTGCTCATAAGCAGACCTAATCTTCAACGCATACTTGTTTTCACAGAACTTGTTCCACTCTGTCCTAGACAAGAAAAAGCCAGACGGGTCTTCGGCAATCCTGGCAACGTAGTTAGAAAAATACGGAGGATTAGCAGAGTAATAGGTCGCAACGCGAGTGGCAATAAGCCTCTCTTCTGGGCCAAAAGAATGCTCCCACGCCATTTCAGCTGCTAGATTTTCCGGAGAATACTTCCTGGCAATGTCTCCATACCACCGCTGTTGACCCCAGGATGGCTCGCGACCGTTCTCAAGTCTCTTTTCGAGAGAACCCAAGAACTCCGACTCGCGATCTGTGAAATACTTAGAGGCTTGATTTCTCAGAGTCCTCACTGATTCTAGTGATACAGTCATTGATTCACCTTGCTAACGCCCCAAGACATTACTTCAATCTTTCTGTTGCTATCGTGTGGCAATACTTCCAAAATCTTACAATCTTCACCACCTTCAAAGACACTACTTTCAGTCACCTTGATGACGATGGCGTGTTTGTCTCCCATAACAGGGCCAGACTTTAAGGAATTAAGGATTACTAAATCTCCAACTTGAATACTCATTATTCAAACTCACTTTCAATTAACGTATAAATATATTATCACTTCTAGTTCGATATGTCAAGGTGATTTTCTTCTAATTCTTGGCAGTGAAGCCACATCGAGGGTTTGTTCACAAACAGTAGAAAAGCCATAAACCCTGCAACCTTTATACACTGGCCATAACACTGGTATCTTTTGGACCAATAAAGTTTATTTACTTTTAGGTTTTCACTTTTCAAGTTTCAAAGGAATATTGTAGCGTGGCCACATGATCAATGAAGCTCTGATTGTCTTCGGGGATCTCACCTGGTGAGATTCTGTGTACCTGTTTAGGTAAGAGCTCTCCCCATTCCTGGTTTATGGGAAAGAACACCAACAATTTTCCGGTTGACTCATCTGTTTTGAGGTAAATACCTTTGCAGCCATTGACATTTACTCCAAAAAGATCATAGTCCTCTGTTGGTTGGACGCTTTCTCCTCTAACGAGATCAATCATACTTCCTCCCATGTAGAACATCGGCAATGTCTTGCGCACACTGAAGTCGCTCTCCCTCATCATCCAAGCAAAAGGAGTCCAAAGATTCTAAAGTTTTTCGGACAAGAACGAAGGTTTTTTCATATTCGTTCTCAGCATCGGCAAGTTGCTTTTTGTCTAAATTATCAATAGTGAAACCTGATGTCTCTCTTGTTCCAAGGGCCGTGTGTTCTACCATAGACCACGAATACCCCTTGCCTTTTCTAAGGTTTTTATTCAATTTCTTCTCCAGTCAACATTAAAATAGTTTCTATCAACTCTAAGGCTGAGTCAATATCAAGATCAATTCTTTCGTGGCCAGGTAGTAGAATAGATAATGACTTGCCTTCTCGAAATACCTCAGCCAATTTCATTTCTCCACTCGGAGAACTTAGGTATATTTCTTCTTTCTCGAACAATGTTTACTCCAATATAGTATCACAATAGCTTGTCTTCGTCAAGTGGAAAAAGAGTCCAGTATTTGTACTTTTTTATCTTTCCTTCAAGTAATCCAGACTTCAAAAGAACATTATAGTAATCACTCCCTAATACAGCTACAATCTCTCCAACTATATTCAGAGGGTGGCCAAAAGGATAGTCCCTTATGTAAACCATTTGTCCTTTTTTGTAATCTGACATAAGCTACATTATACACCATAACCAATAACATTAAAGCTTTTATTGTTGAAAATACTCAGGGTGACAATTTTCTCTTTGCCATTGCAATCCCAGATCCCCGATGCAGTCTTGCTCCTTCAGAAGCCAACAGAACCTGTGCTCGTTTCCTGCCTCTAGGCACTCGTCTGAGCAGCTTTTTCCATGCAGCCCTGAGTCTGGGTTGTGGCAGATCCAAACCTGCCTAGGAGAGTCTACCTGGGGTTTTTCTGAAGGTTCTACGCACCCTAGCAGAACCAGACAAAGAAGTAACTTCTTCATACTATTCCATCTTCCTTAGGAAATTTTTAGTCTTGCCCTTCTCCATCCCAACAAAGTAGTTTTCTGGAAACACTCCGCGAACAACCTTTTCAACTAGGTGAGGTGGCTGGCGGTATCTCTGTGCTGCGATTTGTGAAGCAGTGGAGATACCGTATCCTTTAACCATAATATACCATATTGCACGGTTGCACGCAAGTTTACAAAAAGTAGAACCCTTTACTTTGACCTCCTTCTTTTTGTACATCACTGACTCTGGTATGGAGTCTTGTAGAGCCCTCAGGAAAATATCTATCTTTTCTCGGTCTGTAAGCTCGATCATGAAATCTCCTCTTCTGTTACCAAAGTGTAAGTAAAACTATTACCCCATATCTCTGCTGCGGTTTGGCAGGTATCCATGAAGTGATAGAAATCTACACTAGACTGAAACACTTGACAACCAGCGGAAGACCCGCCTGGATCCTCCCTGTCGTCTGGCCCAAACTGCCTATGAATGTTAATACCAAACATCCCCCTTTCGATGGGGACGTCCGTGTCTGGAGTCCTGTCCCTGTTGTTGTCTCTATAGACTTCTACGGGGCCGCCTCGCTGAACAAGAGCGGTGTATCTTCTCTTACCGCCGTGAGTGCCTATTTGATAAACGCCCCTGTATTGGTTTGGGACCAAGATTGCCGTACCTTTGTGCCTAACACTTTTCAATGGCCATCTAAGAATATTGGGCCCAGGTTCCGTTGTTATCGGGTAACTATCAACTACCCACTCTCCTTCTTCCTTGTAGAAGACGTTGAGCTTGTCGTCGAAACGATCAGCTAAGCCTGAGTCGTTCCTCACTCCTACTATGTTAATGTTGTAGTCCCCTGTTTCAAAAAACCTGTATCCTAATAAACTGAACGACTCTTTGTATATCTCTGCCAGATTTTCGGCATCTATGCCTGTCAAAGTTACCATATTATTTCTCCTCTATTATAACTTCGCCGTAATTTGAATACGACTCCCTTTGGTGCCAGCCGTATTCTTCTACAACCTTTTTCACTAAATCTTTCATTTGTGAGGAGTCTCCCGTTATTACCGTACACGGAAGCTCCACAAAGTTAAGAAATTGTCGCACCTTCTCATCAACATCGCCGTGTTTTGTGCCGTGAAGGTCAAGCGTTCTTCCCTTTCTTTTGTTTTTGCGACGGCCAGCGGACGACATAACTTCAAAATCACCTACATCTATGTGGCGCCACACTCTATCTTTCGAAGCGCGGACGATTTGATTATCTATATTAAAGTAATAATATTTTTTTGTCTGCTTCACTAGCAAAGCTAGGGCTGGCTTGCGGCCGACCAGCATATCTCCTGGTCTAATTCCTTTCTTTCTCATTGAACTCCAACTTGTATATCCATTTAGAGGATACATATCCTAATGTATCACTTACCTTAGAATTTGTCAAATAGTTTTTTTTAAAAAATCTTCCATACCTTGTTCCGGGCATCATATACACCAAAGCTCTTTCGCTAGGTGTGATCAATCCCGATTCTGTAATCTCCATTCCCATCAAGATACCCCTCCAGTCCTTCCCGTAAAGCAAATGGTACACGAGATCACCTACCATGATCCCTCTGGATTTCAATATCCCTTTGTACATATTCTGCAATTACCCCTAAAGTAATTAAGCAAAATATCCACAACAATAGAACAAAAATTTGAAACTTACTAGAAAACATTATAACTTTTCATGGCCACTAGCAGTACAGCTAAAACAAAAGAAAACATTTTAAGCTCAATATTATTTGCAAATTTTTTCATAAGAGATCATCTTTGTCAAGTTCGACATTTTATAAGAACAAGCAGAAACTATGTCAGATCTGTTGCGTGATTGTGCATCCTTAACCGCATCCCTTAAGAGAAAAAAACACTTTTCGCAATTTATATAAAACTGAAATGTCTCTAGTAGATTACAATATGCAGATCTTACAATCGAATTAGACACATTAGAGAACGTAAAAGAATTATTGCTTATTTCAAATCTCAGTGAAACCTCGACATCCGATGCAGTTTCGGCATCTAGAAAGCCAGGAGTAGACACAGTAAATTTTTTCAACTTAATTTGATTAAGACTGGGGTACTTTTCTGCATACTGGTCCACCATGCCCTTGAATATTGCATCAATAAAGCCTCTACCTTTTGAGGTGATGGCTATGGGACTCTGGCTTGTTTCGCTAATCTCGTAGAACATAAAGTCTACTGCTGTTGGCGTACCCTTTCGTGCCTCTGAAATTGTGATGAAATCGTCTTTGAAGGTTAAAGACTTTGAGCCGAGGGTCTCTCTTATCGAGATGTCTATTTCTCTTCTTTGCAGGTCTTCTACCAGCATCTTACTCTACTCTTTCAAGACCAGGGGATACTTTATAAATCCTGTTGACGTTTTTAAGCTTCCTGATGAGGCGAAGAATTTGAAGTTTGGTGTCCTCGGGACTAGAAAATTGACCTGGGTTAGATGCCACAAACTTCAATGAGATGCCCGCGACGTACTGGAGGTCTCCAACATTTTTGTTACCTTGAATTATTGAGACGATTGTGACGTTAGGTAGGGCCCTCATGTCTGTGGCTATGTCATCCAGGCCTCTTTGTTTTTTACCTGTAGAGATTGTGTAGCCTATCATAAAAAGAAACTTGTAAACGCCGCGCTGGCGAGACCGCCCTCGTTCTTCGTTCAAGAAGTTTTTCCAATTTTTATCTAGTTGCATAATCAAAAACCACCTTTTATATAAATAGTTTAATTATTTCAAATTTTAGTGTTTAGATAAACTTAAATTGACTACTGACAATTCTTGTTTAAGTGACTTGAGTAGTTGCCATGAACTACGAAGTGCCTCTAGTTGCAGGGCGTCTACTTGATACTTGCCCTCTTCAACTAAATTCTGTTCCCTGAAGATCTGCTCTAGAGCTAACTTAGCGAGGCGACAAGCAGCGACAAACTCGCAAAGAACCTCCAAGGTCTGTTGCTTATCAGGTACTTCTATAAGGCCGTTCAAGAGATCCCTCATGATCGGAAAACAATTCCCTGAAGCGTTCAGATATTTGCCAAACAGCTCCGTAGTCTCTTTTCTTTTTAAGATGAGAGCATGTTGTGAATTGTCATGCATTTGTGTTCTTGTTTAGGTGACTTACCAAGTCTGTATATCCGCCCAGAAATGTGGGGGAACCAGATTCATCAAACTTGAAAACCATAGGGACCGTAGGCCAGGAAAACTTATTAGCAAATTCCATCAACAGTTCTGTATTGTCTTCTAGGTCTCGAAATTTGTAATTTAAAGATTTTTCATGCAAAAGATCTTTTGCTTTGACACAGTATGGGCAACTTTGTCGCCCGACTACATAATACATATTGTTATTAACCATTTAGTAACCTCTTTTTAGTTTCTTTGTTTTCTATTAGTTCTCCTATTTCACTCGGAGATTCCCTGACAATGTAGTGCGAGGAATTTGATAAGACGATCTTTGAGCACAAACCAAATTTACCTACCCTCACAGGATGTATAGATGATATGTAAGTTATATTAACTGACACTGAACTAGCCTCTCTTGGTTCTCCAGAAGTCGGACTCTCTTCTAGAATTCCCTCTAACTTTGTTAATCTAAGAAAACTACTCATCTCTCTTTTCTCCTTGAGAAAAATTAGCTTTAGCATACGACCTAAGTATACCATCAACATCTAAAAGAGTTGTATCTAGGTCGAACAGTTGCTTTCTGAGTTGATCAACTAACTCTAAAGAGTCAACTATAGGCGTCTTCTCAAAGTCATATGCTGCCGTCATGTCTATTACCGGCTTAAGATTCATTAATTTGGAATTAATCAATCTTTGTACTTCTGATAGCACTTCTTCGCTATCTACTGTGTAAGTTACTTTTACTCTCAATTTATCCTCCGCTTACGCTTTTTAATATTAGGGCGCCGACAACACCAACAACAGTCGTAAAGAGAGTCCATATCATCCTGCTGCTTGTTGATTTCCACGCCTCCAAGGCTCTTATTCTGGCATACAAACCCTCGTCAGGATTGTAAACTGCCTCTCTTATTTTCGATACATCTTGTAATATCTCTTCCTGCTTTTCCCTCAGCGAATCCATCCCTGTACATAGACGGTCGATTGACGACTTCATTTCCATTAGATGAGTCAACTGTGTTTGTGAGTTATCCATTACGCTACCCCCTTATGCTTAAGAACGCACATACTAATTAGATGCGTCTTCCACAATGGACACGTTTGTTGTCAATAATGTTTTAGCCACTGAAGTAGCGTTCTTCAAGCTAACTCGAATCACCTTGAACGGATCAATTATGCCTCTCTCATAGAGATCGCACTTTTCTAGTGCCAGAAAATCAAACCCATCTTCCGAGTTGATCAGGTCGATAGTCTCACAGGCAGACATGCCACTATTACTGGCCATCACTACAGTAGGATAATTTAGGGCATCCGCGACGATGGACAAACAAGGAGCTTGTTCTGGGCTCAAGTCGTACTCTTCTGGCGTTGCTTTCGTCAAGACTCTTGCCAGGGTCCTATAGCAGCTTGATCCGCCGGGAACAATACCCTCCTCCTGTGCTGAGCGGACGGCTTCAAGTGCATCTTCGATTCTATGTCTCTTTTCCGTCACTTCAATTTCAGAGTTGCCTCCCACTTTAATTGTTGCGATGCTACTCTGTAGTCTTATTAGTCTGCGAGTCAAAGGCTCAGCGTCTTTAAGATCGGCAACCTTTATTTGTTCGACTAAAGATTCTACTCTCTGTATCAGTTTCGTCTGATCAGTATCCCCATCAGTTATGACACTATCAATATTAGAGCACATAATTGACTTTGCGTTTCCAAAATCTTTCAAAGATATATTCTGAATTTTATCTCCGTTTACTCTTTGAAAGAATTTAGCTCCAACGCTCACTGCCAGATCTTCCAGTATCTGTCTGCGCTCCTCGCCGTAGCCGGGTGCCTTAATAGCTGCGACCTTCATAGTTCCTCTTGCACTGTTCATGATTAAGGCGGCGAGAGCTTGACCTTCAATATCTTCACATACCACAACAAAAGGTCGTGATTCTCTGGCGGCGATCTCTAAGCTAGGTAGTATCTGATCTATTGCATCTATCTTTGAGTCAGTAACTAGAAACATTGGGCTTTCATAAAATAAAGTTCGTTTGCGTTCATCAGTTACAAAGGACGAAGATGCGTATCCGCTATCTAGTCTAAAACCCTCTACTAGCTCCAGAGTAGTTTCAGACGTCCTACTTTCTTCGATAGTGATTGACCCTTCATGACCCACCTTATCTACTGCGGTAGCTATCAAGTTACCTATGGACTCGTCATTATTAGAAGATACAGTGGCGACATGTCTTATGTCGTCCAGAGTCGCGATATCCTTGACGAAGGAACGAGCGTCGTTCAAAACCCTGGACACAACCTTATCCAAGCCCCTAGAGAGCTGGATTGGGGAGATAGTCGAATCTTCTCTTAGTGTGTCTATTGAACTTTCATACAGAGCATGAGCTAGAACAGTAGATGTGGTGGTGCCATCTCCAGCTTCAGAATTAGTACGTCGAGATACCTGTTTAACTATTTCAGCAACAGCATCTTCAATTGGGTCTTCTAGTGAAAAGTGCTTCGCGACCGTAACGCCGTCCTTCGTAATGAAGGGTGGGCGATCTTTTTCCCTAATGAGCACATTGCGGCCCCTGGGTCCCAGGGTCGAACCTACAGCTGTACTGAGTTTATTGACTCCGGCTAAAAGCTTCTGAGTTAGGTCAGAACCCTCATTGATATTTTTCATTTTTACTCCGATTGTTTAATAATATAATACTATACTTCTTGATAAATTTCAAGATATTTTTACTCTGCTGGTAATTCTGGGGCATACTCTGCTTTCTCTGTCTGCTCGACGGCCGAGATCGCTTCGTCAGTTGCCTCCTTGAGTGCTCCAAGGTCCTGCTGGGCCGCCACTGCGAGAGCCTTTCTTGCTGCACCCTCCTCTGTGCCCATGAAATACTTTGATACATTCTCGTTGAATCTCGCCATGGTCATGTAAACTGGAGTCACCGTCTTCTTTAGAATATCAGCGTATATCATCCATGTTCTTTTCAGCTGTTCCTCACCGAGCTTAAGTGTTTCGATGTGTTCAAAGTTTGCAATAGACTCGGCCTGATTTCTAGTGAACTCAAACTGCCTCTTCTTGATATAGCCATCAGTCTTCCTTAGAGCGGCAATGATAGCTTCTTTATTACCTGACTTGATGGCGTTTTGTACTGCGTTGAATTGAGCGCCTGAGCCGAAGAGGTATGTTGCTTTAGTGCTGGCTGTAAAGTCTTCCTTAGACCACATCACTTTCGCATCAATTTCTTCTTCGGGATATTTTTCTAAGGCTTTCATTAGGATAGCCATGTCCTTTTCTTTCTTTGCTCCCTTGAGACTAAAGCCACCTTTGCTCCTTCCTCCGAAGGGACCTGCGAACTGGACACCGAATGCCAAGTCTCCGTACTTTTCCAAAGTTTTCATGAGTTCTTCTTTTGTTTTCACTGGTGCTTCTTGTGGGACGAAACCCTTGAAGGGTTCATAGAAAATTTCCATAAAGTTTGGTAAAGTTATTACAAACTCGCCAAACTCCAAACTGTCAGTAGCCGCCTTGCCAGATCTTCTGGCATCCAAGTAGACAACATGGTCTCTTGCACCAGCAAAATGCTCCGTCATATTCCTCCAAGAGCCCTTTACCGCTGTGCCCGGGCCAAGCAATTTGAGGGAATACTCTCTGTCGCCAAGCTTAACGTCTGTTATTGGCTTGCCGGTAGCACCCTCATCATCTTCACCAACGTCCGTAATTTGCACGGAGTTCTTTCCGAACAAACCCGCCAAGAAACCCTCGAAGATAAAGCCCCCGGCTGACTCTGTGTACTGTGATAAGATTGTATACAATACCTCAAGAACTACAAGTGTACCCAGGATTTGCCCAAGAGAAGCCATTTGAACTGATCCCGTTGCGATGCCGTTCACCTTTTGCAACTTCTCCTTGAGAGTTGTTCCAGTGATCGAAGAGGTGAACCTTTGTATGATCTGCCTATCTTGGGATTCCGGCTTGCCCCAGTCTTCTGAAATTCTTAGTTTAGGTAAGCCTAAGCGAATATCTTCAGCCGATGGCGTATCAATTTCCTCTTGTAGGAGGTCAGATAAACTCTTATTTTCATTCAAAGATCTGTTCGCTATCTTGCTGTAGTCTATTCCTGTAAACATCTCTGTCAGCGTATTGCTGAAGAAATCTGGCGTAATGAGTTTATCTTGAGCTTCTGTTAGTGCCTCTCTCGCCTGCTCTCTCATGACTTGTTCAACTAACTCAAGAAGGTTGCTAAAGCCAAAAGAGTTGTTTTTCTTTATTATACTGTCGAATATTGGTGTGTCCATAATAAAATACCTCTTTATAATTAGATGATTACATCAGCTATTCCATATTCAATTGCTTGTTCAGCAGAAATATATATGTCTAGCTGCTTGTTGAGCATCTTTTTTATCTTCTTTTTGGTAAGATTAGTTTGCATTTCTAGGCATTCAATGTATCTTTCCTGAATCCAGTTGACTTCTTTTATTTCGTTTTCAACATTTACCAAAGATCCGTGAAAGCCTGCCATTACATTATGAAGCATGACTCTGCAGTTCTTGCCAACTTTTCGTTCGCCCTTGGTTCCATTGGCTAACAGCAGGACGCCGGCTGACATAACCTTTCCTAGTCCTATTGTTGATACCGTACACTTCTGCTTAATAACTCTCATGAGGTCATACATGGCGAACATATCTACGACACTACCGCCATAAGTTGAAATATACATTTCTATCGGCTTGTTGGTGTCTGGGTCCGTATCACACATGTCTGAAAGATGTATTAGAGTTCCTATCACTTCTTCCGATTTTTGTTCGCTAATGTCACCAATGAGCCCAACCGATCTAGCTGCTTTGCCGTCAAGATGGGGATTGAGATTGTTGACTATTATAATTTGTTTTTCTGTCTCTGAGACGGATGTTGTTTCATCCGTGGGGGAAATTTCTGGAATTTCTTGTGTGTCTGTGATTTCTGGTTCTGTCATGTGTTTCCTTTTTTTATTAGAATATCATCTTTTATATAAAATATAAAGCAAAAAAGCGCCACTGGGGCGCTTTTTCTTGGAGTAAAATAGCTACTTCATTAGCGCTTGATCGCTTCTTGAACTAGTCTTTTTGTCACTCTATCGAGAACCCTCTTAGTGATTCTCTCAATAGACTCTGCTGTCATCTCAGGGTCCTCTTCGCCGCCCTCGGGAGCTTCTGGTTCGGCGGCGGCCATGTCGTCCATGCCTGCCATAGGATCCTCTTCTCCACCCTCGGCGCCGGGCTCAGGCTCAGCTTCATCTCCACCCTCGGATGCTTCTATGATTGAGTTCAAGACCTCAACGGCAGTTCTTAGAGAAGCAACCTGTTCCTCGTCGATAGTCACGTCTACATCTTCATCTTGTGCAGCGTCCATCTCCGGAGCATCATCTACTTCTGGATCTTCAGCATCTTCTTCTTCTTCCTCTTCTTGAAGTTCCAATCCTTCTTCATCCATGGCGTATTCGTCCATCATGTCGAGTTCAGCCATAGCGTCTTCTCCCATGCCTGGGATTCGGCCCATGCCGCCCTCTTCAACGTACTCTTCTTCCATCTCAAGCTCATTGATTTCTTCTTCGAGCTCCTCTTCTGTAAGATCGGTATTAAGGTTTTCATTAATAAATCTACTAGCATGCTTCGAATTGCCAGCTAGTTCCATAAATCTACGAACTCGTGATTCGCCCAATAATTTTCTTTGTCCCATTTTATTTTACTCCTTTTTTCAAATGATTTATAAAAAACATAAATTGGTTTTATAATAAGTAGTTTTAAATTTTGTAAATGATTTAAGTTTTGCAAACTAATTTCAATCTTTTGAGTGCTTTTTTCTCTATCTGCGATATTCTAACAAAACTAAGGTCCAATCTTTCTCCAATTTGGTGCAAGGACATATTGCCGTTTATATATATAGAGACCAAAGAACAATTACACTCATCTTCGTAAGCCATCCAGTGCTTACAGTCGCTCACTGGACAAGCAGTTTCTGACTCTAGGCACAGCTTCGCACAGGGTCTTAGGTACTTTTCACTCATAATTCACCAAGCTCCTGTTCAAGAAGCGAATAAATGCTCTGTTTATCCTCTTCCGACATGATTATTTCTGAAAGATTATCATGTGCTTTAGTTCTCTGTTCCCTGGAGGACTTCAACTTTGCTGTACTTAATTTGCTAGTTTTATCTAAAATAATATCTAGTGATTGTTCAAAAGCAGGATCTGAGTTGACGTAAAGCTTCACTACCTCGCTGAAGAAAGAGTGATGACTCAGGCCGTCATTTCTTAGTTTTATCTTAAAATCTAAGATAAGTTTTTCCGAAGCTTTTAAAGATATTTTTCTTCCCCTCATCTCACTCTCATTATGTGAGTAGAGCTCTCTATCTGTCCAGCTGTTGTCTGGATGATAAACTCACACTTTTTCCTCAGCTCTTCGATGGTTCTCGCACCAGAGTATGATAAACCAGATTTTATGTTATTTTCCATATCTTGCAAGATTCTATCGACCGTACCTTTATACGGTATGGTTGTTGACACTCCTTCCAGTGATGAGGCAAAACCCCGCCACTCTTCTTGAGCCTCCACTGAAGCCATGCCTCTGTATACCTTGTACTTTTTACCTGAGTTTTCTTGAAACACTGCCCCTGGAGACTCCGTTGTTCCTGCTAGTAATGACCCCAGCATGGCAAAATCCGCACCGGCTGCCAGACATTTCACTATGTCTCCGCTATTTCTGATTCCGCCGTCTGCGATAATCGTTGCCGGGGTCACGCTTGGGTCCCTATTTAAACCCCTTGCAATATGACACGCCATTACGGACTGTAAAGTGGGTACACCATGACCTGTCTGCGTTCTGGTTGAACATATTGATCCCCCTCCAACTCCAACTCGAACCGCATCGGCGCCCCAACGCGATAGGTCCAAGTAACCATCCGACATAGCTACGTTTCCTGCAATCAAATGCACACTGTCACCAATAACACTGTCCTTGATCGACTTTATCGCCCACTCGACATTGGAATGGTGACCATGAGCAACGTCAATACAGATAGACTTTGCGCCTTCGGAATGTGCAGCTATGGCGCGTTCGACAAAACGGCCCGTGACCCCAACAGCGGCTGAAACCCTATCGGTCTTCGACGAGATCTCACGAACAAGCGCTGCTTGTTCCGGGATTGTGTTGTACCGGTGAACAATACCAAGACCACCCCGTTTAGCCATGGTGATCGCCATCTCCGTTTCCGTAACTGTATCCATGGGACTGGAAATGATCGGTAGGCTATACTCTTCATTGCCCATTACAGATGATAGAAACACTTCTTTCCTAGACTTTATGTCTGAATATTTCGGCATCAACAAGAGATCATCAAAAGTTAAGGCATACTTGAATATATTGCTTACTGCTTTCTCAGTTAACATCTTCGACCTCCTTACAACTCGGACACGTTAATTGTATTTTATCCGATTCTTTCCTAATATGCCAGTTGTCTATCTTTTCTCCCATAACTACATTTGGAAGTCTATCACACTTGACGCACCTGACGACACTTTCAAAGTTTTTCATCGTTTTTTTGAATGACTTAGCAAACTCCTTTGCTCTCTTTCTTTTTAGTTTTCTGTCTAAAGAGCCCACTAGTGAACCCCCGTTGAACCAAAGCCGCCGGCGCCCCTCTCTGATTCGAAGTCATAAACGGTATCGGACTCTGTGATGCTCAGTTCAGGTAATACTATTGGTATCATAACCGCCTGAGCAATTTTTTGGCCTGGCTCTATCAATTGATTAGATAAGCCTATATTGTGGAGGTTTATATAAACCTCACCATCGTATCCATGATCTATTACACAGGCACCCACAACAAGCTTGTTCTTACTAGCAATACCAGACTTGTTCATTATCTGCAGCATGTGGTTCTTTGGTACTTCGATCTTGACACCGGTGCCAAATACATAAGACTCGTTTGGCCTGAGTGACACCCATTGCTCTTTGTCTTCTGGATTATAATAAATGTCCATGCCAGCGTCCGTGGAGTGGGCTCTGGTGGGCAATTTTACATCTTCCCTGATTTTAGAAACTTTGATCTTCATATTTTCTCCTTTTTCTTTGTTAGGCTAATAACCTAAATGATCTTCTTAAACTAAATGTACTAAAGCCCCACTGTGGGTCGTGCTTTAGTTTTGCCATGTATGGTCGATTTACGAACACCACGTCCTTTTCTGGGTCTACATTCCAACAACGAATAGTGTTTGATTCATTATTGGAATCTATGACAGTTATGACGTAGTAGTGTCGGCCGCGTTTTGTTTTCTTCTTTTTAATTTCGCGAGGTATGAACCACACAGGTGTTGAACTGTCGTAATATTCACTGATTGGGTAACACGGACCCTTGGGATTATTCTTCAGCATGTTCATGGTTTCGTGTGAAATCACCTCCGACATTGGAAATATACCTGTTAGCTCGACAAGATTCTTTATCTTCTCTTCCTGAGTAAAGTCAACCTCCCCTTGGTACATTTCTATATTAGTCGCCAGGTTCTTTTCCTTTCTAGGCCTATCCACAGCAATAGAGTACCAATAGTGCTTTTGGCCAAGAAATCTATCGTCCATCAAGCAATCTGCTGCACCGGATCTGACCAGTGCATCTATAGCTTTTTTGTTAAGTTTGCTGTAAACGATGTCCTCATTGAACAGAAACTCCTCTACTGTAGAAAAAGGCCTGTTATCAATAATTTGTTGTATCGCGGTGGAGCCCAAACCCTTAATGGATGTAAGGGGCTGGATTAATTCCTTGCCATCCTCTGACACTTTCCAAAGAGTCCCGGAACTATTCAAATCCACCTTTTTGATCTTGAAGCCATAAGACTTCGCTAAGTTGATAGCCTTCTCTTTTCTTGAGTCGGGTTCCTTATCTAGGAATGCCGCCATCCATTCTGATTGATGGTAATTGCAGAGCCATGCACACTGATAAGATAGGATACAATAAGACACAGCGTGTGATTTGTTGAAGCCATAGCCGGAAAAGTATTCAAACTTATCCCATATCTCCTTAGCTTGATACGGCTTGAGGCCCTTCTCAATGCAACCTTCTTTAAACTTCGACCAGAGTATATCTTTTTGTTCCTGAACTCCAGAGGTACCCTTCTTTGTTAGAAGCTTTCTGAGCTTATTACCCTCATCTAGAGACAGGTTCTTACCTAGCTTGTGAGCAAGCATCGCGATTTGTTCTTGAAAAATAAGGAAACCATAAGTCTCCTCAGTGACTGATCTGAACTCCTGACTAACATAGTCCACTTCTTGCGGATTGTTTTTTGCTTGCCAAAATTCTTTATCCACGCCGGCTGATAATGGACCTGGACGATAAATCGAGGTGATCGCTGCAAGATCAATTATATTGTTTGGCTTTATCTTTTCACAGAACTTCTGGGCACCAGTCTCAGTAAATTGGAATATACCAGCCCAGCGACCTTTTTGAAAGATATTCTCCCAAACTTTTGAATCTTTCAGATCCAGAAGGTCTGGGTGCAAGTTTTTATTGTAGAAGTCCCTCACATCCTTAAATGTAGGTTCTTTAACTCCTTGTTTTTCGAGAACGAGCCTTATGCAGGTCTCCATCATTCTTAGTGAAGCTAAGCCGAGTAGATCAAACTTGATGAAACCCATGGGCTCCAAATGCCTGACATTTTGTCCTTCAGACCATGGTGTCTGACGGACGCCTCCAGAATTTATCAGAGGCATCCACCTATCCAGGTCCTCACCAATCACAACACCACCTGCATGACGTGAGGCTGATCTTACCTGTCCATACAAACTATCTACGTGAGTTTTTACATGCGGATATTTGTTTAGAAAGTCTTGCAGTGTCTCAGAATACTTCATCAATTCTTCAAAAGTAGGGTTATAAACCCCAGCAGAGATACCATGAGCGGCCTTAGCAAGTGGTGTTGCTTCAAATACCATCTTGCTAGTCACGTTGTTTACTTCTGTAAACTCTATGCCATAGAATTTGGATATGTCCTTGATCAGAGATCTCAGCTGCAAGGTGTTCCAGTTTGTTATTGGCACAACAGTATTGTCGCCCCACTCTTCAATTAGTCTTTCTTTGAGCTCCATCGGCTCAGCTACATCATAATCAATATCAGGATAGCCACTGCCGCCTTTGGTAAGGAACCTTTCAAACTGAAGCTCATACTTCATCGGATCGACTTGAGTTATATCAAGTAAGTAAGATAGCAGCGCTCCAGCGGCAGAGCCGCGGCCTGGACCAACTAATTGAGATGCAAGAGCCCGATCGGAGATAGCCTTCATGGTTAGGAAGTACTTACTAAAACCTCTAGCACTTATTACGCTAAGTTCTTGACGAGTACGCTGTGTGTATTCTTTGTTGTTGTGCAAGCCCTTAGATCGCAAGCCCTCTACGCAGAGGGCAGCAAGAGTTTGATCTGGGGTTGAACCCTCGGGGACTACGAAATCCGGTAGACGTACTGTGTTGTCTGGCAAGAAAGTTTCAATCCTGTTGTGTGCGATGTCGTGCGTCCTTTTAATCGATTCTAGAATTAGGTCGTCATCATAATCAACCTTACACTTTTTGGAGTACCTCTTGTACGAGTCCCACATCTGATCGCCATTCTTAGGATATAGCTCGTACCCAATCTCTTCAACAGAGACTGGTAACTCTTCTGACATATAATCAGGCTTACCCTTGCCAAGCCAGCCAAGACGCTTGTATAATTCTCGGTCCTTCCAGACGTCAGCATTATAATAGTGTGAGTCAGCAGTAGAAATTAGGTCGATACCAAACTCATAGTGCATCTGAATAATGTACTGGTTTAGTTCGTGTTGCTCTGGTACATTGTTCCACTGCAACTCGCCATACCAACGATCACCAAAGATTGATTGCATTCTTTGTGTGGTATCCCTCATGGCGTCCAGTACTGCGTCAGCGCCGTCTTCTCTATTCTCCCAAAAATTACCAGCGTAAACTCCACCCAGGCAAGCACTGGCTGCAATCACACCTTTGTTATATTTCTTAAGTAAAGCATAATCTACTCTGGGATACCTGTAGAAGTTGTCTCCAACATAGCTAGTTGAGATCATCTTAAATATATTCTGTAGACCTTCCTGGTTTTGAGCCAACAGTATTAAGTGGCGACGACGATTGAGAACCGACTTCATCTTCTTTTTAGATGCTTCATTCTCTACAGTGGTGCCTGACGATGAGTCTTCGTATTCTGATTTCTTTTTGGCTGCAGATTTAATCTCCTCGTATTCCTTCTTCCAATTTGATACCGAGGGAATAAAATATGCTTCTATACCAAAAATTGGCTTAAAGTCCTTTCCCTGGCTTGCCATTTCTTTTGCATGCAAGACTTGGTAAGCCAAGCCATTGGCATTCCCGTGGTCTGTCAGTGCGAGGGCGTCCATACCGTTTTCATACGCAAAGTCCATATGCTCTTGGGGATAACCAAGTGCATCAAACGGTGAGCCAGCTACTGAGTGTGCGTGTAGGCCCACAAAAGGTATTTGACTTTTTACTCTCAACATTCTACTCCATTACTATTCATATTAAAAAAAACCTTTCTATCCTGTGTAAAACTAAATTTTCTATTCTTTATATATTCTACATAATTTTCCCAAGAATCGCAACTAAAATATTCACTTATTTCTATATTTCGATATGCACTTGGTTCTGGTAAATTCACAAACTGCAATTCCTCTTCTGCTTCTATCGTTTGCCTCTTTAGGTTCACTATTGTGTCTTTTATAAAATCCCCGGTTAAGCAAGCGCCCAGATAATGCCCTGTAAACATACTTTTATCACCATGCGTAATGATAAGGTTATTATCTTGAGTAAAATCCTTTCTATATTGAGAAAGCTCACCAATATTATAGAGCCCATAACAGAACGATACGTAGTACTTGTCAGGACTAAGCCACCTTGAGAAGCTAAAAGAAAAATAATAAATAGCTAAACAACAATTCAACAAGTTCCAAACAGGGCCCGGCCGGCGAAAGCGATCCTTTGGATGGGGGCTGTAAAAATATATCGGTATGTTAACCCTATTGTCTTCTGGGTATTTCGTGAAATTAGATTTCCTCAGAATTACAGGGTCCTTTACATAATCACCTAAGCGGCGGCGTACTAAAGGCTGCATAGCGTCCGAGCAACTAACCCATATAGAACTACATCCTGCAGTTGCGCACTCAAGCACAGACCTCTCTATGGCAACTAAATTCTCCTCTATATTTTGAAGACAAGGATGGTACAAAGGGTTCTCAAAAAAGTGAGGCTCGGTCAGGACAATTCCCACTGGCTTGCTATTGTTGCGCATTACAGAAAACTATACCTCGTGTATCCTCATATACACATTCACTTACAAAATGAATGTGTCGGCTTGTGCAATTCAAGTCCAGTCCCAAGTAAAGCTGATTACCATGATTATCGAAACCGTTCTTTCTTCCAGAAAAACCCATATCCGCCAAGATCGACATTAATTTAAACTTGACATACGTATCTGAGTATTCTATTTTATCTTTTTCCTCTGCCCCAAGTATTGACTTCGACACAGCCAACTTTGGATGCTTGGCGGAGATGTTGAACCAAACTCGATTTATAAAATTACTATCTCTATGTATGTCCCCTGTGGGAACATCACTGATTGAGATCATGTCTACCTCGTCGTAAACATAGTACTGGTCGCGGCAACTCACCAAGTCACTACAAGTCACATTGACACCTTTTGTACTGTAGACCCTGCAGTTTTCAAAGGGTATGTTTCTTTTTTGGCTGCCCAGGAACACATCTGCACTCTCATCATTAAGCGTAATCGAATTGACCTTAGAATTGAAAATAATCTTGCCACTTAAGCTTAAGTTAAACAACAAACTGACGTACTCTTGGTATTCATCTTCTAGGTAATATGGTATTGACGGCTCTGAGTATATCAGAAGGTAGTCATCCCTAGAGTCCACAAAACTTAATGAGTCATAGGTACACCCAAGAGCTAAGTTCACATGCACATCCTGTATTCATAATCATAGTTTGCGTAATTGTATTCATGGTACGTGCTACGCTTAAATAGTGATGCCTCCTCGACCTCGGCCGGTTGGTTCCTGGGGAGACAAGCTTCGTCAATGATCGACATTAGATCATTATACATACTTAAGGCGTTAGATGTCAACTCAAAATTGGAACCATTTCCTGCTAAAGATATATCTGTCCAAAAATCCTGCCTGTTGCCAAAAGCGCCAGTTGAAAAAGCGTAGACCTTTAGACTCACACCAGCCCTAACTGTATTTTCCACTACTTGCTTTGTTATAGGTTGGCCCATAATTTCTGAATCTGTATGCTTCAGATATGATTGCTCGACCTCATCACTAAAAATTATGACTATCCTTTCAGAGTCTGGCCTCCAATTTATCACAAAATTCTCCTTCTCTGGCCGAGACCCTGTATTGGCGAACCATTCTGTTGCTGCTAAATCTACGTTCGCATCGGCTGAAATATTCCTAGTGGCCATGTAAACTGCGTCCAACAACATTTCGCTCCCAGTGTCCATACCATCACTACCCAAAGCGGCGAACGCAGCTAAGAACTCATCAAACGGTACTATGTCAGAAACCTTTACCAAGTACTCTGTACCATCTTCTTCGAACTCTTTTGGCCCAACTATGAGACCCCACTGCAGCGGTTCTTCTGCCGCAAAATGAGTGGCAAACCTATTTAGCGCGATCTTCACTGCGGCTATCTCATCGTCCATAGAGCCTGACCAGTCTATTATAAATAAAATATCTGTTTGTCTTATTTCCTCGCCGTAGTCTACCACCCCATCGCAATCGTTATCGGCGCCATCGCAAATTTCTTCCTGGGGCGTTACTTCACCTAGGCAAAAAGCAGGAACAAAGGCTCCGTCGCGGTCGTTCCCCCAGACACCTTGGGTGCAATACATCTCGCCAGGAGCACACACGCCAACGAAAAGAGTCTCCGGTACGCCGGTGTAACATGACTGTACCAAGTTTTCATCCAGGTTTTGATCACAGTCTTCGTCAAAGTTGTTGCATTCTTCTTGTTGTAAGATGATTCCGGTCAAAGGATCACAGTTGTCATTAGGATTTTCCGGCAAGTAAGTACACAGGGCAGCGCACTCGGTCATTGTCATTTCCGTGCAGTCCTGATCAACACAGCGGCAGGTTTTAAACCCTTGGCCACAAAGCAGAGGTGGCTCTGAGCATGGCTGTAAATTGCCCACATCATCAACTGTGCAGAGGCACTGCAAACCTTCATCTACCAAGCCATCACAATCATTATCTTCACCGTCGCATTCTTCGTCAATAGGTTGACGCGCTGTGCATGATATCCAATTGCCTGCTGAGCATGTTTCCATACCGCGCTCACACGCAGTGACACACTCTCTTACTAAGTCTTCATCTGTTGAGCCGTCGCAATCATTGTCTTGACCATCACATATATCAGAGGGTACAGGGCCACATTCACCGCAAACATTCAACTGCCCCTCATCGACCTCTCCGTCACAATCGTCATCCTGGTAATTGCAGCGCTCCTCAGTCGGCTCGCATATTATACACTCTCCGTACTGTATTTCTCCCTTACGGCACAGGATCTCCTGTCGACCCTCAACGCCCTCTATTTCGCACCTAACTGTTATTGTGACAGTGTGATCTATGCCAGGGGGACATTCTAGCACGGTCCTACAAGAGCTTCTCGACAGGACTTCGTTAGGTGAACAAGATAAGTCAATTGAGCGATCACAGACATTGAGGTCTTCGTCACACAAATTCATCACAACCTCGGATGCTGTCACTCCAAGTCCGTTAGGTGGACAATACCACATTTGAGTCTGACAACATTGAGGCTGGCATTCGCAAAAATTCTCACTAGAACTGTTTACATTCTCACAAGGATCGACATACGCATCCGGCTCCACATAATCTATGATTGGGATATTTAGATCTGGTGGTGCGGCGTCTGCCATACTAAGAATCCCCCTGTCAGGCTGGCCTCCTGTTGAGGGGGTGTTGTCAGAGCTATCGCTGCAAGAGATTGCAAACAAAGCAAGAATTAGCGCTTTTTTCATTTTATACCTTTTATTTCCTTATAAAATTTAGTGCATATCGGAAATTTTGATTTCGCAATCTCAAGGCATGCTTCAGCTACTTTTTGAATTTCCCATTGTGCACCCTCATGTAGTCTCAATTGAATGAACTTGTACAAATTATGCAAGTTCACGGTCCCATAATATTGGGTATATAGGTTTTGAGGCAAGACACCCCTAGCCTGCTCCCTGCAGACACCCGCATCTATCATGCTATTGTAAAGTGCCATGCTAAGAGTGTGATGCTGTCTTACAGCATCTGAGGCTGAATCGTATCCATTTATCAGCCCCGATAGCGTCGGGTTGATCCACTCAGAATTACTTGCCTGTCTATTTGACAAATGTTGCGTTCTGAATGCGGTAGGCTGATAAAACTTCATATCTACACCAGTATACCTTCTGCTTATTTCATTATAAGCCCATGTTCTATGGCGGTGATGTTGAGATCTTATATAAAGTGGGACAGTAAACCTCATCGTCACTGCGCAATGTTCGAACGGACTTGTGTGGTTGTGTTCGAGCAAGTACTTTATTAACTTTTCGTCTTTTTTATCTAAGACATCCTTCTCTACAGCAAAAGATACGCGGGCAGCGTTAACCACAGTAAGGTCAGATCCCATGTGTGAAACATATTCCACCGCACCGATATCGTCATCAAATAATTCAATGCGCATTCAGTCTCCCAATGATACCTACAACATAGTTTTCTAAGATGAGGTAGTGAGATTTGTCTTTCACATCCACTTTCTTGATCATATTGGCATCAACGACAACCTGATGTACTTCACCAGTTAAGCGCAGTCTCTGAAAGGGGCTTGAGCAATCACAAGAGACATCAAGTACCGTGGCCAAAAGATGCTCTTCTTTGTTTTGAACAAAATCTTCTGGTAAGAGCACTCCAGATTCACTCTCTTTCTTTGCAAAGTGAGGCAAGATAGTTATGTGTCTATTTACTGGTTTAAAATTTTTTATAACACTAGACATTGATTGCTCCTACTGTACGCTTCAGTCTATTGAAATAGTCTGTTAGTTGGTCCATATCCGTATCAGACTTGAGTAACCTATAAGCCTTTACTGCCAGGCGCATCTCCTCTTTAGAGAGCCAGCCATTATCATTATAGTTTTCTCTTAAGTCTCGTCGTTGATCCTTAAATGGCTCCATTGCCTCTTCAATGGCTGCAAATTGTTTGATGTAAGCCTTGATGTAATCCTCTTTTGAGGTTTCGTTTTTGTTAGTTTCCATTTGATCTCCTTTACTACTTTGGAACTTTTATATAATACTACTATTTTTTTTAATTGTCAAGAGTTTTTAAATAGAAAAACTTTCACCGCAGCCACAAGTTCTTTTTGCATTTGGGTTAATAAATTTAAATCCACTTTGATTCAAATCGTCTACATAATCGATTTCGGTTCCCATCAAGTACAAAAAACTTTTTGGGTCAAGATAGATCTCAACATCCTTGTCAGTAATCAGGCGATCGTCTTCTTTGCGGTAATCAAAAAGTAATTTATAGGTGAAACCTGAGCAGCCGCCGCCTTGGACGGCTGCTCTAACGCCAGTCTCTTCTTTTTCCAGGAGAAGTGATTTCATTTTCGCGGCGGCGGAGGGAGTTAAGCTGATCATACAAACTTAACTTCGCAGGATCCGCCAGCACATGCAAGCTCACCAGACAGATCTGTGTTGTCCTCCTGCTCCACGATGGACGTCAAGTCTACACTTTGCAGACTAGTGACGAGGGCCTCGTAGGTTTCCTTCGAACAAGTCTCGAATGGTGCTTGCGTGTATGTACCGCCATCATAAGGTAATACAGACAGGCCATTATAGTGGTCTCTATTTTCCCACATCCACTCTCCAACATCTGCCCACTCGGCTTCTTTTATAGAGATTGTTGCAGAAACGTTATGCGTATTTTGACCCTTTCTGAACCCTGGCTTAACCCACCCATCTGTAACAGCCTTTACTCTCTTTAGTAGCTGCAAAGCTGACTCTGTCCTAAGTATTGCACTCTCTGGAGCTTTTTGTGGCACAGAAATGACCGCGGTGGTATGAGGACTAAAATATTCATCCTCCACTAGTTCTGAATGGTTCTCATTCAAAAAAGAATAAATAGATTCATTCTTGCCCACTCTAAGTCTTCTGATATAATATTGATCATGCCAGGCATGAATACCTGAAGATGTCCCAAGCACCAAAGAAGTTGTGCCTGCGGGCTTTACACATGTGGTTCTTGCTGCGGGCTTTATCCCAATCAAATCGGCCACCCTCTTGTTTTCGACTTTCACCTGTTCGGCAGCACTGGACATATCAAGATTCAACACGTTTCCTGAAGCGATGCCTGTCATAGATACGCCAATAAGAGCATCTCTTTCCGTTGTCTTTTTCCAGATGTCTCGCAAATAATGAAAGTCCGTATAGCTCGCCTGCAGAGTCCCAATGAAGGCGGCTGCGCGGACCCTTTCCTCTAAGTCCTCCTGATCGACCACGTTAGAAACATTTACCTCTGTTAAATTACAAAACTGGTAAGGCCTTAAAGCAATCTCGCAGCAAGGGTTGGTTCCCCAATCCTTATCGTTGGTAAAGTAGAATCCGGGCTCGCCGGCATTAGAGGCCTTTACTCTATCCCATAAGGACATAAAATAACTATGATCAATCTTGTGCCTAAGAAGCACTACTGAGTTATTTGCTCTTCCTCGTTGTGGGTTGGTTTCCCACCAATTGCCTGTTTTAGATGAAATCATCTCTTGATCATCTGCAGAAAACAGTGATATCAAAGCGGCGCGGCGGATTCCGCCTGCCAATACTGCATCCGCAACATGGCACATCATGTCGTGCACCTCAATGGACGAAAGTTTGTCACCATTTTCTTTTTGAGAAAGGATACCTTCTAGTTTTACTAGACACTCCCTTAAAGGTTGAGGCCCAGGCGCCTTTCCACCTGAAGTGATGAGTCTTGCTCCCTTGGGTCGTATATCGGAGTAATCGAATCTCAACTTTGACCCACCAAAGAAATAGGTTCTCACCAACGCTTTAACAGCATCTGCCCAGCCTTCAATTGAGTCATTAACCAAGAACCTTCTGGTCCTTTTGGAGGTCGGCTTTTGTATTTCAGGCAACTCATCTACATGGTGGGTTTGAACACTATAACCAACACCAGTGCCACCTAATAGTAAAAACATTGCTTCTCCAAATGCGTGCCAGTCATTAACAGGCATGTACGCACAATTAAAAATTCTATTAGGCGCAACTTCAATTGGTTTTCCCCCGAATTGCATTGATCTCATCGAGGGCAGGACTTTCTTTTCAAAGACCATCTTGTATGCCTTGTGTATCTGCAATTCTAACTCTGGAAATTTTTTGAGATGCATGTTCATGTTTCTAGTGACAAGCTCATCCCACGTCTCTCTCCTGTTGTGCTCCTCTAAAAACCTAGCGTACTTCATATGAACTGTTATATCTGACAATATATTATTTGGTAAATCCATTCTTACTTTCCTCCTTTTTGTGTTCTTTATATAGTTCTTTGATTCGTTTCATCTTCTCTTTTGCACGGACTCTGATGTGTATTTCTTCTTCTTCCTCTGAAAGTTTCTTCAGCACTTTCATTGTCACGTTGCTTGTATCCATAAATATAGGGTAAACTAATCCGTCCGGACCATTTCTGTTCTTTGCTACAAAGACACGGCCACTGTTCGTGTTCTTGTCCTCTATTGTCCTTGATAATGAAAATATGAAGTCAGAAACAAAACACTTGTTAAATGCTTCTGAAATAGACTCCATGGTGATCACTTCGGCGTTAAGACCTGATCTATTAGTTTGCGATGCAGTCCAAACGGGACACTTATATTCCTGGGATAGACCTCGTAAATTTTCGTAAATTGACTCTAGCTGGTGTCTTTTCTCATCCTTTGTGAAAGATGTTGGCTTAATTAAATCTGCATAATCGACTATTATCATACCGGGGTCAATACCTCTAGTTTTTAGTTTTTCCAAATGATTCTTTAGCGTCTGAATGCTAGCAGATTTTGTTGGATACTCTTTAACTATAAGCTTGCCAGGAATGTCTTTTATTTCTTCGTATATTTTTTCTTTAAAAGAGTGCAAATCTTTCAGATGCACCTTGGTTAAGCAACTATCATACCTAGAGGCAACGACAGTGTCTGCCAACTCTAATGTATAATGTATGACCGTTTTACCTAGCTTTAGTGCTTCTGAGCCTAGATGTGCCAAGACCATGGATTTGCCCGCACCAGTAGGTGCGATGACAACCCCCAATTCGCCTGACCCCAACCCCCCGTCACAAAGGTCATCAATTATTGGCCAACCGGTGGAAACTGAATTTCTTGCTACTTTTTCAAATCTCTTTTCGAAATCTACAAGATAATCATAGCCGCAGTCATTTGAATTGCCTAGGCTTATAGCATCATTAATTATGCCAGCAACCTCGTCAAAAGAAGAATTTTTTATCAACTCTACAGACTTTATTAGCGCCTCTTTTAGTTTCTGTTTTTTACAAAAATCTATGGCGGTTTGTTTTATATACTCTGAGTCAGCAGGTGCAGCAGACGCTAATATATTTGCGTAATAGTCCCTTACTCTAACTCTATTGGCTTCCGACTCATCTTGCAGTTCTGTTCGAATGACAGATTTCATAATTGACTCGGATGGATGGACTCCATACTTCTTCCTATAAGAAATTATCTTCCTTAGAAAGACCTGCAAATATTTCATTTCAAGAAAATTTACATCTAATACCTCAAAGATTTGATCCGCAAAAGGGCGGTCAATCATGATTAGGTGACACAATGTCTCTTGAAATGACTTACCAAATTTTGAAAAGTCAATTGCTTCTTCTGTCAATTTTTTCTCTCTTATTGTCTGTGAAATGTGGACACTGTATTGTTACAACATGCATAGAGGTCATTTAAGGTGATTTCACCAAACCCCTCCGTCATCATAAGGCGTCTAAGCTCCGTCTTGTTGAATTCAGGCGACCACTGCTCTATTGTTTGATCCACTTCTATTTTAATGGTAGCAGAAATCATCGGATTTATCAACTGCATTATTTTGTAATTCTGGAAAACGTTTTTCTTGCCCTCTAGGATCTTTTCGTACGACTTTGACACACTTTTGTTCTCTTCGCAGAGACTAAAAACGTCTTCTAACAAAACTGACTTATCTTTAGCTAAGAAGGGCATTTTGTTTTTAAGAGTTGTCAGTCCGATGCCTTTTATACCCTCTAAGTTGTCACTCTTGTCCCCAACTATGGACCTTGCGACACAGAAATTGATAGGGTGAATACCGTATTTGTCCACTACTCTCTTCGAGTTCAAAACCTCTGACTGAGTTGGTCTATATAATATAGTTCTCTCGTTCAAGAGTTGAATAAAGTCTTTATCACTCGATACGATTACCTTTTGCCAATCCTGAAACTTTGGGGATTGAACAATGTAGGAGATTATATCATCTGCCTCAATAGAATCTTTCATAAATTGCATAACTGGTATTTCATTAAGCATTTCAATTAATTTTGATTGTTGCCAGATTCTATTCTCTAATTCCTTTTCCGGGTTAAGAGGCTGAGAAGACCTATTTAATCTTCTAGGAGGCTTTCTTCCTAGTTTGTAATTCTTATTGATCGTTCTTCTTTTCTTTGAGCCCCCGGGGCCATCCCAGACGATGCATATCGCATCAGGCTTTATCTCTCTCGTAAGCTTGTTGAGAATCTTCAAAAACCCCTTGCAGCCTCCTATATGATGCCCATTTGATGATAAGCTCGGGTCTACTATATAAGACCTTATGAACTGGTTCTGTGCATCTATTACCATTAATCTCTTCATTGTTTCTCCAGATATGAAAAAGCCCACCATAGAGGTGGGCTTGTGTTTGATAGTCTACTTATCGGATGGTGGATCATCCGTATCGTAAAAATCTTCCGCGTTGCCTTCTCTATTCTTGAATTTCATAATAACATCTTCATCAATAATAGTCAAGACCGTTTTGCGAAAATCTTCGTCCTGAAGTTTTTCGATCCACTGCTTACGCTGAAACTTGGTCTCCTTGCCATTTGGCAACACTAAAGTAAACCATGCTCCTGACTGCTTAAGCTTATCAGACAACTGGATAGCCTCAAACCAACTCTCTTCGTCTTGAATTCCAATACTTTCGTCGCCCCAAAGTATCTTAAAGGTACAGGTCCGACCCTGGGTTCCAAACCTAGATTTCTCTAATTTTACTTTAACCTCTGAACCAACTCTAAAACCGTTATCATCCAGCACATAAGCTGCTTTAGCTTTTCGGCCAGTCAGCCAAATGCGCAGTGAATAAGCATAATGCATCGCTTTGCCACCGGGTGTAATATAGGGCGTAACCATTGCTTCTGCAGGCATCCTCGTTATGTTCGTCTTTAATTGGTTTAAAACCAAAAATGTCGCCTGCTTATGTGCAATGGGTTGCGTAATTTTGCTCATGCCCTTTGACAAGATCCGCGGTTTCATGGCCATTGACGATTGTGGATTAAAGTCCCCTTCAAGGTCAGATATTGACGGTGTCAGGGCCAACGAGTCCCAAATGAACAACCATTTATTATCAGTTCCCAACAAATCTTCTATGGTCTCTAATACAAATTCCACATTTTGTGCGGGTATATATATAAGCCTCTCCAAATCGCAACCTGCTCTCTCCATAAAAGAGGGGTCCATAGCAGATTCTGAATCGAAATATACAACATCAATGCCCATTTTTTGAGCGTTTGCTGCTATTTGTGTAGCCATGTAAGATTTCCCTGTTGCCTCAAGACCTGCGATTTCAGTGATCTTGCCCACAGGAATACCTGCCAAATTGCCTTTACAAATTATAGAGTCTAGCCACCTTGAACCAGTGGGGATCCACTCTTTTACTTCTGTAGGGTTCTCTTCTTTCAGACTGTGCGCAATGACTCTACCTGCACTTTTATTCAAGGCAGAACGCACAGCCGAAAGATCGAGAGACCCTTTTTTAAGGGTTTTCTTTGGCAATTTTATTCTCCGAGAAGCTCGTCAAACGCTGCTTCAACTGAAGTAGGAGTGCTTGAGTACTTTTCTACTTCTGGCTTTTCGGTATTTTCATTCAAGTGCGCCTCTAGAATTGCTGAGACGTCCTCTGTTGACTTTCTTTCAAATAGGTTTGTAAAATCCGGCACCGTCTCTAAAAGTTCTGCGCACCTTTCATCACCTCCTACACGGTCGTCGCACAGGACCGACTTTCGAGGGCGTGGGCGGATATCAGTTGTTGGGTATGATGCCCCAGAAGACTTTTCATACATGACTTTAAGGTCATTACCGTCGTCGGGATCAGTAATATCACCATAGTCTGGATCTAGAACGATGTTTAGCAACTTCTGATATGCCATCTTGCCATATCCCCAGACCTTAACACCTTCTGATTCTTGCCCTCGAACAAGCACAGGTGAGAAGAAGCGCTGCTTTGCAAAGAGGCCTTTAGCCATCTTACGACTTTCGTCTGAAGAATCATTCCAGAGTTTGTTTGCAAAATTGCAAACTGGGCAGTCATCTCCGTAGTTTTTCTTGGGGCACAGGAAACCTGACGTCCCTACGTTATAGTGAAAGAAATACTCCTTAAATGGATCTCCGTCCGGAGTGGGAACGATTCTGACATTGTTCTCACCCTCTTCCGGTCTCCAAAAGTCATTGTTTCTCTTGTCGTTACCTGTTACTTTGTCGAGCTTTGCTCTCATTTTGTCTAAATTTAAAGCCATGTTTGTTTCTCCTTATATTTTGTTAGCTTTTAACTACCAAGCCGCCAATATTCAGCTTAGCGATACGATTTATTCTTGTATGTACGAAGCATGTTTTACAACAATACCACAGTTAGAATCAGAAGTCAACTGAAAAATTTTATAATTCACACTTTCGATTTCTGATTCTTTTACATGATCTTTTATGGACTTGTATAGCTGCACGTCTGTTTCTAGCGTTTCTTTCGATACACCATAACAATACAACACTTCTCTTGGAAATTGAAGATTAAAAAACATTTTTTCTTGTTTTGTTTCGAGGTCGAATACTCCCAATGTGCTTATCCTGGCAGCGTCGATAGATATTGAATTGTTCGACATTACAGGGGTCGAATTGTTATAATAATTCAACATGTGAAAATAGTATGATATGGTATCGTAAAGACTGGACTTATATTCACTCAGTGGTACTGGCCCCACTATTTCTGACATGTTGCTCACCGAGACCAGGTACATTCTCTCCATAAGGCCTGATCTTGCATATTGTTGTAATACTCCTCTTATCATCCTCTCGTGCATAGAGGGTACTTTTGGAAGCATTTCAATATCGGGCATCACATACAAAACTGTAATCTTTGTCCTATTTCTTATTTCTTCTACTAATCGGAGAACACAAGAAGTTACGAGATCCTGGCCGGATAGGACCAACAGTGTAGAGTCCAACAAGCCAGTTAGGAATCTTTTGCAAGTTTTATACTCTTGTTCGTACGCTTCAGGTCTCGATTGTTCCTCTATTACTTTACTTTTAAAATTCTTATATTTAATTGTGTCGATTAGGTAAGTCTTGTACACTTCCTTGTTTTGCTCAGTTATTTTTTTAGCTATTTCACACCCAGTGGTGCCCAAGCCTATTATATTCATGATACTCTCCTAAGCTCTCCAAAATTTTTTCCAATATGGAAGCTGCACTGGTATTTTCCAAATCTTGTTTCTTCGAGATTCTTCTTAAATAAATTCAGCTTTGCTGCATCGGCGCGAGTACAATCCAATACCACACTGTCGTGCACAACAAACGCTATCGAACCCTGAAAACCTTCCAGGGATTGCATCGCTTTTACCAGCGACTCCATTATAGCATCGTTAGTGGAGGATTGCAATAAATAATTTAATGACAACCTGTCGGTTGACGATATCTTTCGACCGAAGGGTGTCTGAACAAAACCAGACGAATCCCAATACTTCTGTAGCACTGTTTTTCTATCGTAATAGTTGTCAAACGGACCTTGAGAGTCCGGATTATACAGCCACGCAAAAAAACTCTGCTTTGCCTCGCTTCGTGAACAAGAAGAGTTTAGTATATTTTTTCTGTTCCATTCGTGGATATCATTTTCAGGCTGATCAAGACCAGAAAGAGAAAGTAAAGTTCTTACTTCTGCAGCATTGAAATCAAATACTGCAAAAAGATCATTTTTCGGAACTAGCAAAGACCTAAATGATTTATCTAGCGATAAAATAGGAAAAGAAGACTTAGATGTTGCAAAGCGGCCTGTGCGAGTTCCAAAAATATCATACCTGATCTTCTTGAACGCCTTTCTCGACATGAATTGTCGTAGACGATTGCTATGTAAGTTCTTGCTAACCCAGTTCGAATCAAATCGCAAATCACTTTTAGAACACATCAAAGACACGATATGATTATTTTTCAATGTATTGTACTCCTCAGTCGACATCTCTGACTCTGTCCAAACACGTTGAGACACCTCGTTCATCATTGACAAGTAATCTTTTAAAATAAAGTCTGGAATGGCGTCCTCGATGCTGTTGTAGCTCAGATCTTGCCCAACTTGCTTGGCTGCCCTAAGGCATGATTGATACCTCTTGAGAGCTGCATCAAGATCTTTATCGGGGTTTCTTTCTAAATAGGATGCTACAGATGAGCCCCTAGACTTAATCCACGAAAACTCAACATCATATTTGATATCAAAATTCTTCCATGTTAAGTAACTCTTGTTTTTTTCTAGTTTTGTATATCTACCACATTCGTATAAATCCGAATCGTGATACTTTGAACTTATTTTTTGCGCTACAATTCTATTTTTCAATATTTTATCATTTCGTGTATGTGGGGACCAACGCCTCTATATGAGTATAGCTCATTACAGTGCGGATAGCAAGAACTTTGTGCTTCCTGTATTTCCCAAGAAACTACCCTGTGTCGGTGGGCGATTTTTCTTGTTTCTGGGTGGTATGCCATCAAGGCCCAGCCGTTTCCATATTCGTCAACCTCGTAAACGTGATTGTGGCCTGCATTGTGTGTAGTTTGGCCCGTTGACATTCTTGTCTTATCGGGTTTGAGGACCATGAATCTCCTGTCTAGCTGTTTGATTCTGCTATTTATATTGGTTAGACAAACGTCCAGATTCTGAAAGTTCTGATGAGACCAGGGCTTGTCTGCATGTAATAGCATTATTTGATCTTTGTCTTTAAGATCTAGCTCACAGAGTCTGGTAAAATATGTTAAGTCCAGCCAATCATTGGGATGATATTTCTTAAGGAAGCCCTTTTGTATTTTCCTCTTTTTAATCAGGTTTTTCATGAAACCCTCTTTACTTTCATATGGAAAGAAGATGTTGGGATTTGATCTAAAAAACAATTTATAAGAATTTAGCAGAAACCTGAACACACTGTGCATGTCTTCCAAGTGAGAAGGGTAGTAGTATTTAGCAAAAATATCTTCTCTATTGCCATTTTTATCTAAAATAATATCAGACTTAACATTAAAAGTCAAGCGCCATGGCGCATTTTTATGCATCAAGAAGCCATTATCTGCGGCCAAAGTCTGAAAGGCTTCAAAATCACAATCTGGGAAGAACTGCTCCTTTGGACCGTCCTGTGAGTGCCTAGAGTACTCCAGGTCCACAACCAAACCTGTTGTTAGTACAGTTGTGGTCGGCATGAGAATATAGCTTGTTTTGGTTATGGGAAAATAAGCTCCGTACTGCTTAACAAATTGCTTGTAATACTTTACTATATCGTTAAAATTATTAATACATTTAGAGTATTGAGGTAAATATTCGACAGTAAAGTATGACATGACCTCTGAAAAATGTTCTTCATACCGCTCGTGTACCGGTAAGTAAGATTTGGATACTTGAAAGTCTTCATAACCCGGAAGGGGCTTGATCGTACCCTGCGAGATCTCCAGCAACGCTTGATATTCTTTTTTTAGCTTTTCAATCTGTCTCGACACAAAGAATAGTGCCAAAACGGTATTAGTGTTTTGAGGAATAGGCTGCAGAAGGTTTGTTCTAACTGCCATCGGATAAACAACATCATTGTTAAAATTAACCTTACCATAAAGAGAATCACCATACCAATAGTCCATCATTCTAAGCGAATCTTCAGGTATCGCGTGGTCTTTATACGCTTTTCTCGTATAAAATAGTCCCTTGGCGCTCAGATTGTTAGTGGCTAAAAATTTTAGATCATGCATATTATAACCTCAGATATAATTAGTCTTCGAAAAATTTCCAAATAACCCACTCTCCAGTTTCTAGCTTGTAACATTCGTACACATATCGTATTTCCTGGGAGACGACTCCTCTTGTTGCGATAGACACACTATCGAGACCAAGAAACTCAAAACTCTGATCTTCCTCTATAAGATCACCTGTACGGGGATCCGTTCCAAACGTCCTGTTTCGAGTATCTTTTATCTCATTGAATCTTAGATCCACTTGCACTTGCGTCTGTAGCTCTAAGCCTCCGTTAGAATAGTAACTGAAATTAAAATTAGGAAATATGGTCTCATCTAGCCCATGTCGAGCAACGATGCTTTCCCAGTCATTTATATATATATCCTGGCCGATTCGATCACTGTTTAAGTACATCAAAATTTCTCTTGCGAAATCAGAAGCTGCCTTATGTGAATCTGTTACCTGCTTGGGGAACGGCTCGGCGTTTTTATCACTTAAGATTCTACCTATCTCCTGCTGACTTGGATAGGACCTTCCATAAGAAGTTTCGTTAGATGAATTGATTGGTACTGATGATGTGTTGCCTGAACCTAGCATACTCTCCGCAATTACCAACCCGGTTTGAGACGCTGCACTTGGGGTGGGAGCAGAAGCGTTTGCAGAAGAAGAGGATTCATCTGATTTAGTTCCCTCGCCTTTTTCATTTGGGTTGTCCCCGGGTTTCCTGGTGCCCGGCGGTACTTTATCCTTATTAGCATCTCCTGCACCGATTTTATTAATCGGCTTCTCTTCCCCGTCAAAAAGACCCATGTTTACAGCATGCACTGTCGTCATGAATTGGTTGTCCGAATCTATCTTGTGGTCCACTTTTTTTACGAAATAATACCCTGTTAGGCCAAGTTGTGCACCAAACGACTTACCAGATCTAGAGTCCCCCAAAGATGCGATGGCGGGATTGATATGTATTGTTTGACCGGCAGATATCTGAGGAAATCCTTGTAATGTCATTTGAACATCATATCTTTCCACCAAGAATGCCCCAATATCTCCGCCGCTTCTCATATGTTCTGTCCTTCTACCTTCTTGGGATATCTTAGAAAAGTTCATGACATTCACGATTCCCCTATCTCTACCAAGAAAATAATGGTAAATCCCCTGCTTTTCGTCTCTTTCTCTATCGCCGTCTCTGTAGGGAACTGGCATGTATGAAGCATATATGATGATATAGTTGAACATCCTATCTTCATCCTTTTCTGATTTTCTTGTCTTCATCCTGACTCGATCTGTAAACTTGGTAGACAACTGCTCCACTTGTGCAACATTATCTCCGCTGGCGATTTGCTTGAAAACGTCTTCACCGCTTCGACTGGTGTGGGTGATCAAGGACATGTCCACCTGGGACATCAAGAACTGGTTGCTCATTATGTTAGATGATGCAGAGGAACATTCACTACCCAAAGACACCTTTATAAGATGGTCAATCAAGCCTTTTAGAAAATCCATTATTGTTAGTCTTTTCTTGCCAGAACTAACAATTAATTTATTTAAAAACCTGTTGAATTGCGAAAGTGATATTGGGACCTGGCCAAGATTTATGCTGACTCTTTGGTTCGTAAACCTATCCATGTACGTGAGTGGACCACAGAGAAGCCTGTATTTGTAATTTGACTTGGACAGTTTTGAGGGTCCTTGGACCATGTGCATTGCTGCTTCGACAATACTGCCAAAGAACAAAAAAGGTATTTCCTTGACATTTGCTTCATTTGAATCTTGAGATAGTTTGTCTTCACCAGAACCAGACTTGCCTTTGCTTTTTCTTGTTTCGTTGACTAAATCCCTTATTCGAGCTGAACCTTTCTTGGCTGCTCTGATTGGGATAGCAGCACCTTTCTTGCCACCCGTCAGGTTTGAGGCCGCATCCCCAACGACACTCTTGTCGCCTTTGCGCCACAAACGCCAAGCGTTTATGTCCTCTCTTGGACAAAATTTTAACTCAGGCTCAAGTAGTTCGCACAGTTTCAATATATCACTTCTGTCTATCTCTTTTTCTTGCTCTTTCTGATCTGGTGTTTTGTTATCTTCTTTTTCTTTCGACTTTGGCGAGTCTGTGGGGCGGCGCTGTTCGGAGTCAGATTTAGTATTCGCAGGAGAAGTCACCTTGCCTTGGCCTGGTTTTAAATATTTCATTTCATTGGCCGTGTTAAACATGTCTCCTCTAAAAGAATCCATAAGCATCTCTATCGAGGTCAAATACTCTATATCAATCGTCATCGTACCATCGTCGTTGAAGTTAAGGTCATGAGAAACAAGGTTCAGAGTCAATACCAATTCCGAAGTCTCTATTGCTTTTTTAACCTCTTTTCGTATCACCGATGCTTTATCTTTTGGTATGGACCACCCCATAACACACTTTACTTCAAAATAAGTTGGGTCGGCAATTTTATCGGTTGTTGTTTTCTCTCCCGATTCCTTTTTCTTTATAGTTTTATCTTTGTTTAAATATTCTGGACCCGAAAAAGCTATCAAACTGTGGTATGGTGCAGAAAACTCCGGATGGCCATTCAAAAATGATTCTATACTATCTGCAAACAAAGAGATGTTTGCTTTATAATAGTTTGTGGCGTCTTGGTGGTCACCCTCTTGCTGTATACTTATAGACTTTAGGCCTACTTCGCCCAACCTTCCTTTGCCAGATTTAAACATAGAGTCTAACTTGTCTGAACCGACGTGATCACGAAATATAATAGGCATTTGCTTTATGAACTTTCTTGGCTCCGAGTCCGTGTATATCATTTTAAAAAACTGTACTTTTGGCACTAACAAAGAAAGTTCTGCAGGAGTAATATCCAGATAAGGTTTTATAGCTGGGCTGTTATTACCAAACATTCCTGATATAAAACTGTCCGAATTTCCGTTGACGTATGTCACAGGAGCTCCGTGCAATGGTTTTTCGAATTTGAATGCGCCTGACGAAGCCAAACGGCCCATAATGCTCGCCAAGACGCATTGATTTTCTATATCTTTTGATAAACTAGACATTCTTACCTCGTATTATAATAGTATAAGGCATCTTCGACCGGAACGGGGATGTACAGGGGGTCACCTAATGAGAAATGTGCATCAGTCGGCCTCTGATTAAACCAGGCTATTACCCACCATAGGTTAGGGTCACCATAAAATGACTCCGCTAACTTGTGCAAACGATCTCCGAGTTTCCATATGTGTGGAATAGACTTGATGTTTGCGTATTCCTCTGCACTCAGGTTTTTAATTCTAGGTGTGTTGTAGTGAAATATTTTTTCTTTTTTTCTCTTTTCTAGGACTTTCTTATACTTCTTATCGTCGTTCAAAAAAACTATAGCGCCTTCATATCTTGTTGCTGACATCAATTATCCCCCAAAAATTTTCTAGAATCTCCAGTACCGATAGACATACCGTCATCTGTAATGTCAGTTCGAGTATCATACTCTTCGACTTGGCCAGTTATAGCGGCAATTCTCGCTTGCCGAATGCCTGCAACTATGTTTTTGTTGTTAAGGTTTGGTACCCCAGGAATTCTCATAGCCAAGCCTCCGACACCATACGGCCAACGGGCTGGGCCTCGCCACTCAGAGCGGCCTCCTTCCGACCCAAACTGTATTGTTATCTCGTTGGTTAGCCCACTATCTTGCCAGCCAAGAGGCTTGGTATGCAAGACGGTGAACTGTGCGCTCATAGGTACATACTTTGGAAATATAGTGCCATTTCCCATAAAAACACCGTGTTCTTTCAAGTCTGGCTTATATTGGAATCCGGAGACGGCCGCTAAAATACCCGTTGCTCCGACTAACTTGTTTAAAACGGGTCTTATTACCTCACGCTCCTTAACTTCACCTCCGGTACTATGCTTAACAGTTTGCCCCATAAAGAACCCATTTCCAGCCTCGTCCTCGTTGTCTGTGAAGTCAACATCGACTGCCATATTGGCAAATCTAACTTTGATTAGAGGTGCCGCCTCTATGACTGCATTTTCATCTGAACTGTAGTGTGGATAGAGCATTGACATTAGCACTTCTATTTTTGCCAAATTGGAAATAGCTTCACCAAGATCGCTGGCTAGGACACCCCAACCTATAGACATAGTCCTCTGTGTGTTCTTGTATGTCATAATAGGATCTGAGCGGCCGTAGACTTCTTGCGGGGACCAGTTCGCTTTGTAGTCATCTTCAAAGTTTTCCAAATACCCATCAAAAAGTACAAACTTTCCGCTAGGAACATGTGTGAATTCAATTGCAAAATTTCTCTGTAGGGTTAGTTCTTTATCTGCACTTTTCATAATGTTTTTCCTGTAGATGTCTCCAACACCGTTCTTGTCAACTCTTTACCATTAAGTTTGAGTACGATGGGCATTGCCTTTAATGCTTTAACTAGGTCGTCAACACTCTTTGTGACCGTAGCTACTGCAGCGCCGCCGGAATCAAAGGTTGCTTTTCCGGCTTCAACTGCCTCTTTAGCAGTTCTTTTTACCTGATCGCCCGGAAGTTCATCGGGAGGGGCCATGTTAGCGGACAAAAATCCTTGAATTCTCTTAAAAGTTTCTTGTGGCATATCTTTTATCTTACCTGGAAGTTCGCTCTTGGCTTGTGCCTCCAGGGCAGCTGAAGCTTCTTTCAGCTCCTTTCTTTTCGCTTCAAGGGCTGCACGCTTGCCCTCATCTTTTGTTTTCTCTATTTGCTTGTTTATATCCGCCAAAGCAGACATATTAGCTTCCCTCATTTTTGCAGACATGTCTTTCATTAACTGAGATGCTGTTCCTGCACTGGCTATGATTGTACCTAGATTGACATTTTTAAGTGGCCCCTTGCCAAATTCCGCTTGCATCATCTGAAAGTCTACTACCATTTTCTGAATATACTTGCCACCTTTAGTTTGCATCTCAGAAAAAAGCTTATTTTGAGCTGCTAATCTTGCCTGGTAAGAAGACATTGCTTTATCTTCTAGCTTGAGATTCCCTTTTTCGTCTCTGCCCCCGGCTGCAGCTATTTGCGCTTGGGCTGCAGACTCTTCCTGTTTGAGCGCCAATGCTTTAGCGGGATCCATTTGGTCGACTGCAATCTTCTGTAAATTTTCAAGCGCCTGGGCTCCAGAAACTGTTTCGCCACCGACTGCATCGAGCCTCTTCTTTGTAGCTTCGATAGCATCTGAAGTTGCTGCATTCGTGTTCCTTATTGAAGACAAGTACTTTCGAGCTGCCTCCTCCGACCCGAAGACGCTCTCCATCTGCCTCTGTAATAAACGACTGTTTAGATCAACATTGCTATTCTTGAGAGCGTTTGTGATGTATTGTGCTCTTTCTTTGGCGGTCATCCGCGTCATCGCGGCGGGGTTTAGTCTTAATTTAAAAACCGAGTTCAATTCAGCAACTTTTGGCGCGATTTGAGAAAAATTATCCATACCCTTACCAAAAATAGTACTTAATTTATCAAAATCTACTCCAGTCTTCATAGTTTGTAGTTGCAGTGCCTTCAAGTTAGCTATTGCGGTCTTTTTATCGTACCCTTGTTCAACAACTAGCTTATGAAAATTAGCCATCATAGTCTTGAAATCACCATTGGTGATTTCTGCTATTTTCTGTATTTCCAAACCTGCAACACCGACCTCGTCAGCTGTCATTCTGCCAACGTTCTTTAGATCCTGAAAGTATGTTGCACTCTCCTTGGCGTTGACACCCATAGCTTCAAATGCCGCAGCAAGTTTGATATATTTCGCTTCCACTTCCGGAACCTCGAAAGCTATTGCTTTGAAATTTTCCTTGAAGGCTGCGGTAGTTCTTATCAAGAATGGCTTTATTTCGTCCATTGTCATCGTTTTGAGTAGACTATCGACGGACCTGGACATTAAGCCGGCTGTCTCGTTTGTTGCCTGCAGTGACATCCCCTTATAATCATTAAATGTTCTGATTAAATTTTCGCCAGATTTGCTGAGCATTTTATTAAGCTTTGCAGCGCCATCGACAGTTTGCATCACCTGCTCATTTAACAACGCCTTGTAGTTACCGAAAATTCTAGTAAAAGATTTGAACGACTCTTCGCCGGCGACATTCAAGGAATCCGCTAAGCCAACATATTGTACCTTTATGGCAGTCTCAAGACCCTCGCCAGGTGTTCCAGCGGCATCTTTTATCTTGCCCATATCGGTTTCGATCTGCTTGAACATCTTTTCTAGCTGCTCAGATGCAGCAGTAGCGTCGATGGTTCCATCCTTTAATTGTTGTAAAGTCTTTTTCAGCTCGTCTTTTCTAGCCATTCAGGTTTTCTCCGTGCTTTAATAATTAGTATTTCACTAAGAATCTAGCTTTTTTTCGAATTCTGATGTTCTTCGATAATATCATCTATCGTTCTATTGACAAACCAGCGACGTATTGAGATGGGGAGGTGGTAAATTTCTTGAAATGACCAATAGGCATGCTTTTTCAAGAAAAACATAGAATCGTACACACTTTCTATGTATTCAGAGCTCAGGCCAAAAAAACCCCGTCGAAAACGGGACCTCCATTCTGGACACTTCGCCGCACTTGAGACAGGTGAGATCTACCTCGGTGTCTACCTCAGGTGTGACTAGATTATGGACCTTTCTAATTTTCCGAGCGTCCAGGGCCGGCATAAGGTCCACGATGTGACCGATCAAGGTCCTATCGTCAGATCCATTAATGGATACAATTATACTTTTTAAGAAATCTGTTGTCGAGGCCTCTTCGAGGCCAAGTCTTATCTTGTTATCATTCATTTCTGTTAAGTTCTTTTGGTCGCCATATGTGCTGATCTTTATTTTTATATCAGCTTCTAGCATATCTACCTTGAAAGAGCATATTCCACCCTGTACTTTGGCACCCAACTCTTTTAATGTTGAAGTGTCGCGGTGTTTTACTCCGAATTCTTCAAGGTCAACCTGAACTTTGTTCTGAGAACCACAGTGAGTACATTCGAAGTTGCTCTCAAACAAGTTTCCGTAGCCTGTAATTCGAGCGGCTATCAAAATAGCATTTCTATCAGCGACCAGGAGAGATTCTTGATCTATATTCTTGTCTAAAATGACATTTTCTAAAAACTTATCTATGGCAACACCATTAGACAAGTATGAAGGAGAAGTAAGTATATCCTCATCCTTCGCAGTCATAAATCGTATCTCTACAGTGCTCTTGTTATGCAATGGGTGTTCTGGTGGGTATAGTTTACCTTCAGATGGTAAGGTGACTAATTCTGTAGGTATCGAATACCCTACAGGATTGTCAGGCTTAGGAGGTGCAGCCGGCTGTGAGGCCGGCATTTGCAACCTGTTTTTGTTTCTCGACATAATTCCTCTTTTTTGAATACTGTTACATTTTACAATAAAACTAAATAAGTTTTAAATACTTTTTTATACGTCTACTGGTCTCTGGAAAGTTGGTGATAACGTTCCAGCGCCTTCCGATAAGTTGTAAGTGCCGTCGACTGGGTTCAAAGTTGCCCAATCATAGACTAGCTGAATATCTATGCTAACAATGTCTTCTGACTTGTAATCTAGCTTTCCAAACTTAACATCTTTAATCCATGCATTTTCCAGTCTCCACACTTCTATGAAACCCTTGGCGCCGTCGGCATCCAGTTGCTTGATTAGAACTGAACCCAGTGCATCCACAGCACGTTTCTTTGAAATAGTGAGTGGAGTCTGACCAGATTGGGAGTTTTCTGGCGAAGACTCATTGGGATAACGGTAGCCGCTTTCTCTCAGTATCTCTACCATGGTCTTAGTGGCATCCGGGGCCACTGGATCGACGAGAGACAACGTAATGTCATTCCACTTAACTCTTCCTGGAAACTTGAAATCATAATTTAAGTACGCATGCTCAGATACGCCCAGTGTGAAACTAGGTTTATCAATTGACTTTGCCAACCACGCGTCGATACCGTTTAACGAAACGAGCCATCTATACGCTCTTTTTGGCTCAGTTGCTCTATTGGCCCAAAATGCCATAATGTAATCCTCCTAAAATGGTCCCTATATTATAAATAGGGACTTTTGTATTTTTAGTCTTCAAATGCTGCACCAGTATTGGTAATAATGAAGTCTATAGCAATAAACTCAATTGAACGAGCGGGCTTTAAGAATATCTTAGCATACATTATGTTTCTGTCTACCAAATCTGGAGTAGTTGTGCTGGTGTCTAACACGACCTTGAAGTCGGTCAGGCCGGCACCCTGCTTAACCCTGTCTAAGAAAGGAGTCACCTGGCTTAAGAAACGGTCCCAAGTTGCTTGAACATTTTGGTCAAACAATATCTTGTTAGAGATGCGAGAAACCTGCTTTTTAACAAAAATCATCAAACGTCTAACGTTAATTCTATCGAGTGCAGATCTTGTAGTCTGCAGTGTCTTCTGGCCAAAGACCACAATTCCTTCTGACGGGAATGTGGCTATCGGGTTGATGTTGGCTTCATAAAGCTTATCTCTGTCTTTAGAGGTGAGCTTCTCAGTGACGCTCAGTACTGGCAAACCAGCAGAACCTTCGGTGAGGCCCCCTCGGTTAAAGCCGGCAGGAGCAAACCAAAGTGCTGCTCTTCTCTCAGTATTCGCAAAAACACCGAGCGCCACAATTGATGGAGGTGCCCAGACATGTGAGTCAGTTATTTCATCGTATATCTTAACCCATGGGTAATATGTGCAGCCGTAACTAGAATTAATGCCTCTTTGACTAAAAGCATCTGCTACAGCTTGTGGGCCAGAGCCAATGCGGTCTACAAAAGTATCCTTCAACTCATCATGTGGAGGTGTATAAATACCTGGAAGGTCGATTACTGCCAAAGAGTCTGCTCTCGCTTCACAGTTTCTTATCATCATGGTGGTTAGTGTTGGGTCAGTTATACCCGGCATAGCCATTATGTTTGCTTCTACGACCTCTGCGTCAGAAACTGAATCGAGTGCTCTCTTGACAGAAGCAAACTCATAGCTGGCGCGAGCGTCACCCTTAGCTGCTGCGATCTTTGTATTGCAAAAAGCTTCCGACTCTCTAATATTCACACCATCGAAACCACCAAACATTGGTGAGGTGAACTTATTTATTTCTCTATCGGATAAGAGGACGTCCCAACCGAAAGCACTAGAGACATTCTTTACAGCCCCATCGCTTTTCTGATCCTTGTAAGACCCTGACTCGTAATACACCGAAGAGCCACTTTCTACAATATCATCTAAGCTGAAGACCCATGAATATTGAGTCGTCTCCCCATCGACGTACGTCTCTGCTTCGTAAGAAGCTGGTTTTCTTCTAACATGGTCAACATAACCTTCGTCATATCGTCCGGATCCCGCTGAGCGAACAGTCTGTAATCCGAAGTAAGCCTTTGAGTTATCAACCAGTCCACCGTCAGATCCAGACTTTCTCAACAATGTTACCGGTGAACCAATGGACAGCGAGAAGCCTTCTTCTGCAACCGACTGAGAGCCGGATAAGAAGATGGTGGCATTATCAAGTGCTGAAGCGTCAGCATCTCCAAACCACCCCTTTGCAGTGCTGCCCCAATGACGGTCCTCTTTCAACTCTGACATGGTCAGCTTTGTACTGTTGGCAAAGTCAGACCCTGTAAAAACCTGCGTCTTCCACACTGGAGGACCATACACGCCGAAAGGTAACATCTCAGGAGAGGTCATACCGTTGTCAACGTCAGCGTTCATTTCTACTCTTATGTAACGAGACTGGTTGGAGTAGTTACCATAGTGCTTATACCTATTCTCACTGACACTCCACTCTTGGTATACATCCCCTATCTTTCTAGCAATATAGTCGCCCGAAAAAGGATTCAAGTTACAGTTAGAGAATCTTTCAACAATCTGAACTGCATTATCGGTGTCTCTCACTCTTCTAACTAGCACCGTGAAAGATCCATAAGGATTTATACCACCTTTTGGTGGTGGCTTAATATCTGAGATGGAGATCTTGAAATCTCTCTGGTTGGACTCGCCTTCATTTATAGAGCAAAACTTAAACAACTTCTGCATAAGACTCGGGTCATAAGATCCAGCATCTAGGCTAGTGTTTTGCGAGAAGAACCATCCTGTTTGTGCTCCCTTTACCGGCATTCTCCAGTCTCCCAGAGTTTTAGCACTATTTTGTGGAGCCAATGGAGCAGTAAAAGCAAAAACAGTTCCGCCACTTGAAGTAAGCAGTTGATTTGTTATATAGTGCTCGAAGCTTTCGCCTAACCAGTACTCTTTACCGCCTGTGGAATCTGTAACTCTATCATTTGTTAGAACAGGGTTGGTGTTAAGCACTGTTCTTATATAATCTTTTGATGTAGTATCAAAAGAAAACGGAATCTTCTCATTGTCTCCAACTGACTTAGAGACCACTAGGTTAAATTTAGGTGAGGCGGATGTGCCACCAGCAGCGACCATGAGATTCGAATGAGTCTTCAGTGGTTGTGAATTTGCGTCACCTGGAGCGCGTCCCTCCATCATAAATTCTATCTGTTGCGTAGATCCGGAAGGTGCTGTGTAAAGTACAGCTGCCAGCTTAGAAGTTGCAGCTGGTCCGAGGCCACCAACGAATTTGAGAGTACCCTGAACTGCAGCTGGGTCTAGTCCTGCAGCGTTGACTTTCAGGGTATTGTCGGTGATTAGCGTTCCACCAATATCGACATTGCCTGCTACACCAAACTTAGAACCTAGCGTGAGAACTAGTGCTTCTCCGGCTGAGTCATTAGTCAAGGCTGAGACGCTTTCAATTGTATCTGTACCTTGGCCCAACGTAGCTCCTGCGGTTACAGCTGCTTCCAATGCCAGCTTGATGTTTGCCATGAATATAGCTTTCGTTGTTGGGTCTGCTGCCTCGCCGGTTCCATCTCTACTGATATTCGTGGCAGAGGTTGCTCCGTCAGCAAAAGTAAATGTATGCGTTGTTCCGTCAGATCTCTTGAATGTTAGTGTCTTGCCGGAAGCTGGTTTTGCGTAAACGCGAGCATCGGCCTGAATTGTGGCTGAGCCTTTTGTGGAGTCGGTTTTGTGGCCGACGAAGATGCCCCACGCAGATTCGTGCTCACCATTATTCGACGATTGCCAGCCGGCTTCTCCAACTCCCGCAAGGGCGTCTGTATCCTGAACGCCTAATAATCTAACAAAGTTTACTGGAGAACTGTTTCTCAGATAAGCTTGTACTGCATACCCAGCATAAGTAGGTGCCAAAAAGCCATTACCTTCACGATAAACATCGTCTCCTTGGCCACCAGCTAAAGGTGCACCAAAAGTCTCAATAAAATCAGAAAAGGATTCAATCCTAACTGGTTTAAGCGCTGGGCCTCTTTCTGATCTACCGATAATGACCGGACCCACAGCTGCTGACTCTTTCGGTAATTGTGAATTATCTATTTCGTTTAAGAACACCCCTGGTGAAACAAACTTAAATTTCTTTTCTGACATTCTTTCGTTCTCCTCTTGTTGTATATTGAAATAAAAAATTTAACCTAAGCATTTTTTTCATAAATTAAACTCCTAATAATTAGTTGATATCATCCCAAAAAGAATATAATAAAAGAAAAGCCCGGGCAGGAAGCCCGGGCTTTGTAGTCAAGCAACTAGAAAAGATGCTTATTAGGCTTTGATGTACTTGAGAACAATAACATCGTCGGTCAGGATGGCAGCGTCAGAGTGACCCAATGCCTGTCCTTCAGGCTTGAGAGCAATACCTGGGTTACCAGAACCATCAATGTCTGCCGAGTATGCATAGTCATATGCAGAAGCAGAACCCTGATGATAGCCAACCAAAAGCTGACCATTCAAGTAAACTTCAAGCTGCTCAGTCGACTGAGGGTGTGGCTCGTCTGAAGTACCGTCCAACAAGAGGAAAGTATTTGCTGCAGGTGTTGCACTCAGTGCACTGTTGGATCCAGCCAAGAAGGTTCTAGATCCGCCTGCTACAGAGCCTTCGACTGCGCGGGCATGGCCAGATGCAGATCTCATGTAATGAACCTGAACGTGGCGACCTGCGATATAGTCACTGATATCGGTCATTGCGACCTGCTTCATGGTACCAGCGTCGTTACAGACGAGTCTATCTGCATCAACCAAGGTCGTTGCAGAAGCAGAGGTGTCACCATCCATGATGTTAAGCTCTGCTGCAGTAACAGTAGCGCCGTCGAGGATGTTGAGCTCTGCTGCAGTTGAGGTAACTGCCGTGGAACCAAGCTTGAGCTTGCCCTCACTAACAATTAGATCAAGATCCGAAGCGACTGTGATGTCATTACCTGCGTCAAACTGAAGCATGTCGATGTCACCAACTGCACCCACATAGGCATCATCGGAAACCAGGAGGCTTCCTGCCGAGTTGTGCATGGCAGCTTTTGAAGCAACAACAGCACCAGCAGAGATACCGTCAACCAAGTTCAATTCTGCTGCAGTCGAAGTGACTGCTGCTCCGGCAATCTGAAGACCTCCTGCCTTTGCTATGTTGAAATCTAGGTCACTTGCAACATTGATTTCTGATCCACCGTCGAACTGAAGCATGTCAGGGTCACCTACTGCTCCGATATATTTATCGTCAGTGACCAACAGGCTTCCGTCAGAAGTATGCATAGCGGCCTTCGAGGCAACAACAGCACCAGCAGAGATGCCATCAAGCAAGTTCAGCTCAGCAGCTGTTGAAGTAACTCCGTCAAGGATGTTAAGCTCTGCTGCGGTAGAAGTGACACCATCAAGGATGTTAAGTTCAGCGGCAGTTGCTGTCACACCATCAAGGATGTTAAGTTCAGCGGCAGTTGCTGTCACGCCATCAAGGATGTTAAGCTCTGCTGCAGTTGAAGTAACCTGTGCTCCATTGATGTAGACACCTCCGGTGGCAACTCGGACAGCATTAATATCTATGTCACCCTTGGTGCCAGAGAAGACCTCACTAGAGTTACTGGCATCTGGAATGAAAGAAAAGTATCCAGTGCTATCATCGAACCCGAAGAAGCCTACCTTGGCGGCAGAACCATTATGCCACTTGAACTCAATGCCGCGGTCTTTGTTATCATCGGAACTCGGTGATGAGTCTCCACCAAGAGTGAAGATTGGATCATCGACCGTAACAGTTGTCGAATTGACAGTTGTTGTGGTTCCGTTAATGGTCATGTTACCAGCAACAGTGAGATTACCAGCAACAGCAAAGGCGCCGCTGGAACCAACAATTGCTGCTTTACCATCCACGTTGTTTGCTGCTACAGAGCCGTCGAGCAAGTTAAGCTCGGCTGTAGTTGAAGTAACACCATCCATGATGTTGAGTTCTGCAGCCGTTGCAGTTACCGCGGTGGAGCCAAGTTTGAGCTTGCCATCACTGACAATAAGGTCAAGGTCACTAGCAACCGTGATAGAGCTACCGCCGGTAAACTGAAGCATGTCAACATCGCCAACAGCACCCATGTACTTTTCATCTGTGACCAAAAGGCTTCCGTCAGAAGTATGCATTGCAGCTTTCGATGCAACAACTGCGCCTGCAGATATACCATCAACCAAGTTAAGCTCAGCTGCGGTGGCAGTAACGCCGTCTAGAATGTTGAGTTCTGCAGCTGTAGACGAAACCGCGGTGCCAGCAAGCTTAAAAGAAGCGCCAGACGCTATATCAAGCGAGTTACCGCTAGCTACAGTCATTGTGTTCGATGCAATGGTGAAGTCATTATCTGCATCGAGGGCGTTTCCGGATCCCTTAATCTGAATGGCGCCTGCGCTACCAGCAACTGCAATACCAGCTGCGATGATATCAGCGACAGAGGCTCTCTTTACATCGCCGGAGCTTGCTCCCTGAAGCGGAATTAGCATTGTTGATGCTACTGAGCTTTCCGCTGCTAACTGATCTTTAAAATCTAAAACTAACTGTTTACTGGAGTCGCCTGTAATTCCGCCAGCGGAACCGGTTGCGATTTGTCCTGCGTTAAATTTTGTACGAGCCATTGATGTATCCTCCGATGTTTCTAATGTTGTACCAACTAAACTCCAACTATAACTAGGCACGGCACTAGTATTAATCGTACCAGTTACCTTGCCCCCAAGTGGGCCTGCGCCACTGATCTGTCGTAAAACAGGCTTTTTGCTGTTATCATAACCACCACTAGGGTAACCCACCTCATGCGCACTACCGCCCAGAGGGACAGATGCAGCTGAGTATGTGATAGTTATCGTACCAGTTCCGGTGATGCTGGATGGATCTGACTTGGTGACTGCACCAAAGTCGCCAGTTCCTGTTGAGCCCTTTGCATGAATAGCATTATAGTATGCCGTGAAAACATCACGCCAGTCTGTAGGCGAGCCCATATCTACATTGACAGCTGTAGTTGCCCAAAAATCACCAGTGTTACCTACGCCACTCGAACTCGAAAGGTTAAAAGCCATTCCGCCACCAGATGTATTTAACTGGATCGCAGAAAGCTCCTGGTAGGAACCATCTGGGTAGCCTGGCTGATAATTATGAGTTCTATTATAATTTCCAGCCGGCGTTGTAGAGACTGAACCTGAACTAAATGTTAACGTAATTTGTCCTGGAGATCCAGGTTGGGTTTGATCCACAGTACCAGTACCAGTAGCTGCCATCGATCCTGATGCTTTAGTCGGATGCTTAGCCAGATGATCTGTATTATACTGATAACTGTACTCTCCGGGATCAGCATCACCATTGTACACCTTAAAATAATGCAAGTAATGCGTCTGACCAGAAAAAGCCTTTGCGTCGGGCAAAGTAGCTGTAGCATTAGAGCCAGCAGTTGCTGTAATCTCTTCCGTCTGATAGTTGCTTCCGGATCCGGATGGGTGCCGAACATACATACCATAAACCACCGCTTCTTCCGAGTTAGCTGAATCGGTTGTAAGTGTGAAGGTAAATGCAGGTGCTACCGTGGAAGCACTACCACCACCAGAAGGGTTTCCTGCGTCAAGGTGCAGTCCTCTATATCGAGTATCAAAAACATAGTTACCATCGTTCTCTATATAAGCAGAGACCAGGTTACCACTAGTGTTATTACTCGTCGAAGAATCAGGATACCACATTGATATGAGTGAGCTTCCATCATAAAAATATAAATAATGGTCCTCATCCATGGTGATTTCCTGAAATGTCGTCGTGAGTGAGTTGCCGCTAAGCAATGCAGTCATGCTCGACACGTCAGAGGTGTACTCTGAGTCAGACTTGTACACCTTTACTGTTGCCGTTTGTCCGGACATCAAACCCAAGTAAAAAGTTCTATTTGCCATGTTAAAATTTCCTCCTTTTTAGCAAGGGACGAAAAAAACAAATAATAAAATATTACTAAATTTAAAGGTATGTTATGTTAGCGTAATTTAATTTATCAAATTACAAAGTAGAAAATAAAAACAAAAAACTATTCTTCTTTTTCTTTTTCGAATCGAATTCTACCTTCGCTAACGTGTGAAGGTAACGATATTATATAGCCCTCGGCGGGGACATTGTATTTATGCTTCAAGTCTCCAAGGAAAGTATAGGTTTCAGTCTCTTTTTCCTTTGCGAGGGCCTTCAAGTCATTTTTCACTTTGTCGAAAGAGCAAATCAAATCCGCCAATCGATATTTGACTTCCTTTATAGAGTTTATCTTCTCTAGATACTCTAAAGTTTCTTCTTCCGAACAATCTAAATATTCTGGAAATTGTGGAACTTCCTCTTTTTCTTCGCTCAGAATGTCGCCCAGAGCTTCTTCAATTTGCGTTTCGTCAAGGTTTTCAGTGGTTTCTGACTGCTCCACATCGTTTATTAAATTTTTCAGTTTCTCAATAAGACTCATTATAATATTTCTCCTCTTTAAGAAAAAAGTATCTTTTTCAAATTTCTTACATTGTTGTCAAACTTACAAAAATCTGAACTCAAAAATTCCAAAGATACTGCAGAACACTTTAGCTCTTCGTCCAGAAATTCAAAATAAAATCTTCCACCTGGTTCACGCTTGCAAACAAGCAGCTTGAAGCCTTGAAGTTGTAAATATGCAGCGATGCCAATATCGCTTGTAGTAAATGTCTTTTTGCTATCTGTCATGGATATTGTTTTCCTTTTTCAATCTCGTATAGTAAATAGTATGAACTTGTTGTTTATCATTTTTATCCTGCCTAAAATTACAAGATTTTAAAGTCAGAATTTAGCAAGATTTATCCGACGATATATCGAATGAAGACTACGTCGGTTGCTTCCAGGGGTTCTTCAAAAGTTATTGTTGTGCTGTTAGAGACCTTGTAGTCGTTACACTGATCTCCGACACAGCCGGCTGGACTTGGAGTCAGCAACTGGCCGTTTAAAAATATTAACTCGCTATTTTCAAGTATTGGTTTTGCTGTTACGATTGTAGTTTGGCCATCTTGCACGACTTGCTCAGTAAGGTTTTCAAGTTGCAAGGCGGTGTCTAGGTCTTTGCCGAGAGTTTCTGTTGTCACCACCGAAGCCCCACTGGAGACTGCCAGTCCGGTACCTGTGGCTGGAACGTTGGTGAAAAATGGATACAACGGGTCTTGTCCTGGATCTCTAGAGAATATCCCACCTGCCAAGCCGTAATATGCGCCATTTTCGTGTTCCGGAATCTCACCAAACATTACTCTTTCTCTTGGAATCTTAACTTCTACTGCGTTTTCTCTTATTTCATAAAATGGTTTTTCATGATTTTTACCATCACCAATCAAGTACCCTAGTACCTTTATCGTGACAGTTGTCTCATATTTTCTTTCTTCCTGTGAATAATCCGCTACGTTGTTTTTGTGAGAAAAGTCCTGCTGTATGAAAGCCTCGTATCGATGATGGTCCCTTCTTAATAGCGCATAGTTTATTCCTCCTGAGCGAGTTATAAACGGCGTCATCAGATCGTTCATTTGTTCTTGGTATTCCGTTCTAATCGTCACTTTATACGTGACCTCTATATAAACAGGAAAAGGCATGGACAGCGTTTTATAAACTATCTTTTTATTTCTTTTAGGATAGTTTATTTGCCCGGTTTTCCTCTTGGCGTCTGCAGATGCAAATTCACTAGTTTTTATTTGATTTATTCTTCTAGCTACGGGAATATCGTTGCCTTCCTCATCTCTACTTAGAGGATTGCCCCACACTGTTCCTTTTTTATTTAAATCTTTTGTAGTTGTAGTCCGCTCAATGCTAATCACTGGAAAAATTAGGGCGCCTTGCTCATCTCTTATTTCAGAACCTACTTTACTTTGAAAGGCGCGTTCCGGAGCGGTCCACACAACTGGCACTTTTTTGTACCCTTCGTTCGTCACGGTAAACAGGTTCTGCCCCCTTACATAATCCATCATCGCTCCATCAATCGTTTCGATTGTTGAGGGAGCAAAAGGAATTTTTATCTCTTTACCTGCCATCGAACAAACCTCTTCTAGCTCTCACGCACTTTGCCACTATTTCAAAGCTATTTTCAACTTGACCATACAGCCACTTTGGCTCTTCTAGGGTCATGATTTCGTAATAATACTTTCCGTATAATATAAAGTCACCCTCTCTGACAAAAAGGTTCTGATCCTCTGTTAATCTTCTTTTATGAAACATTACAGATATTTTCTCAATCCTGTCTACACCAAGATTTGTAGTTTTTGTCTGCTGAGAGTCGTATTTCACTAACGCATGAACTCTAACAGGGTTCATGAAGGTCTTTTGTATTGCTTCGCCATATACTGGATTAAAATCAGTGTTCTCTATGCTTATAGGGTAGTAAATGATAGTTTGACCTATCACTCTCTCTATCACCTCATCATTTATCTGCTTTACAAGGTCCTTTTCCTTCTTGCCGGCAAATAAAGGTGGAGGAGGATTATTTGGCTGCTCCCATTTATTGTCTGACATAGTTTTTTACCTCTTATCCAACGTATATTCCACCCATATTGGGTATCTTATCAAGCGCCTTACCAACATTTTCGACTAAACTTGCATCGTTTTCTGCTAATTTACCGTACGTCAACTCTTTCAAGGTTTCTTGCAATTCAGTTTTTAAAGACTTCAGCTCCTCTTTTGCTTGCGTTATTAATTCCGATCCATTAAGCTTTAAATCACTGCCCGGAATTGGCACTGATCCAAATTTTGACCTGACTTGGCCCAACGTTTCTTTACAAAGGGATAGGGCATATCTTCGAATCCACTGTTTTCCGATAGAATTTATGTTTGCAAATGGAATATTTCCAAAAGGCAATGTGTTCATATTATTGACGCCATCATTTATCGGATCGTCGTCTGATACATCATCGATTATTGAAAATCTCACCCACATTTTACTTGGTGAAAAGTTTTGTGGTATGGGATATATTCTCAGTTGACTATTATTTTTTATTTCGTAAGAAAAGTGAGACATTCTCGTATAAATTGAGTCTTCGAAAGCCATGGCCTGCGCCTTGTTCTCCCAAGTTGGTATCAGCTGGAATGTGGCATCATCCGTAAATTGACCATAATTATGTAAGTTTCCTACAACATTCAAGCCCCCATAGTACCCGTAAAATCTCCACATAGCGTGAGGTGTTTTATAAAAAACGTGTTTTACAATTATTTTTTTGCCTTTTAGTTTCCCGGCATAAGGATAATCGTCTTTTCCTCCAACAAAGTCGACTAAGGTCAAGTGATTGGAACTCTGCGCAATGGCATTATTACCAGCTGTACCTCCGGTGTCTTGCGTTAAGGTAACTTTGGTATCTGAAACTGTAGCCGTAATACCTAAAGACGTCATGCTGTCGAATGCTGATTTGATGCGAGTGGCGACTTTAGCTGCTGTATCATCTCCGTTGATTCCTATATTACCATTTGCTACAACATTGTCTGCAGTTTTGAATGTAAATAGCTGAGGGCGGCCAGATACATCCGTGACGGTAAAAGTAGTGTCGTTCGCAGGCACAGTAGCCACAGTTATACTGCCAGTCGCTGATGTATTCGTGACCGACTCGAATATTGTTTGCAAATCATAGTCCTGTTGACCTATTGAAACATCAAAGGAACCTGAATACTCGATAGAGCCCATAGTCCCAACTTCCGCTGACGCTCCCATTCCCACTCTTCTTGTAAAATCATATGAAAATTTAGGATATTTTAAAGTTGTGCCTCTTGCTGCTGCTGTTTTATCACCGTCTGATCCTAATGATCCTGATAGTGTCGCGTCAATCATATTACCTTTACTATCAAAAGATCCAGTTGGGTTACCTAATGACCTTGCTAGGGTATTTGTTGCTTGGTGTAAGTTAATTGTATAAGAATACTCCAAAGTAGCTTCTTCATAAGCTGAATAGACGTTACCTGTGGTAAGTTCTATATCTAATATATCGCCTCCCAACTTTTTGTAAACGTACGAAACTTGTTCTGAAGCGCCAACTAAAAAATTCACGTCATAAAGATCAGATGCTGGATCTGAGTAAACTTTGTAAGGTAGCGTAGCATTAACATCGGCCTGTGAACCGGCTGATGGTAGAACAACTGTGCTAAGAACACTCTTTGGGGTCAGGGTGGGTTCAGACATATATGTAGTCCTCCTGATAGTAATTAGATGGAGAAAAAAGAAAACCCCGTCTGACATGCAGACGGGGCTCTTTTCAGAGGGTTATTCGTGCGTTATTAACCCAAGAGATCTGCTACGACAACCAAGCCGTAAAGATCTGGTCGGACCATCTTCTTGGCGTAACGAGTCATGACACCCTTACGTGGTACGAAGTCTTCCGTACCGAAGATGGTTGGAGTGGTCTGCAGTGGTACGTATGGGGCGTACACAAAGCCACTCTCAAGGAAGGAGCTTCCCTTGCGGCCAACGAGAATCACGTTACGCAGGAAGTATGGATCGACGTATACGTCAAACTTCTTGCTAAGTGAACCAACGTTAACTGCACCTACCTGACCCTTTTCCTGGTCGTGGGTAGCGCGAGCGCGGAAACCGCTCGTGAACTCAAGAATGTTCGCGATCTCAGGGGAGCAAACCAAGAAGTTTGCACCGCCGCGAAGCGTCTTTCTGTGGATCTGAGCACTCACGTCGTTAATCGTCTCAATGAGTGTCTCATACCACTCGGAGACGGTACCCGTGAAGTCAGGTCCGCTAAGTCCGTCGTTAGTAAGGTCTGCACCGGTTGCACGGTTAACAAACTTACCTGGGTGGCGGCTCCAGTAAAGCGTGCTTGCGGTTGCACCGCGAATAAGATCACCAAGGATCTCCTGGTCGATTTCAAGAGCAATCTGCTCAGAAAGAATACCAGTAAGCTCAACCTCAGCATCCAAGTTGTGATAAGCGTTGAGGTCCTGAGCAAGCTCTGGAGTCCACTTAGCCTTCAACTTCTTGGTCTGTGCGGTCACTGCAACACTGTCAACCTTGATGTCGATCTCTGGGATGACATTCTTGTTGGAGTCATCAGACCCACCCTTACCGATACGTCCTAATGCACCATTGGCGTCAATAGCTGCGAATGGCTCTTCAAGACCCCACTGATCCTGACCCTTGATAGAACCGAGTCCAGCACCGGTGGTGAGGTCGTCCTTCATGGACATTGTGAGGTCAACATCTACCTGGCTAGCATCAACAACGTCCCAGCAAGCTTCGACAGCTGCTTCAGTGATTTCGAGCTGCTCCAAAGCCGCTATACCTGCACTAGTTAGCGTAGGAATTCCATCGTCGTTGGCGGCCTGTGCAATGGCAACAACCTCGAAAACGAGTCGCTTAATACCAGTAGCCTGTGCGATTCCGTTTGCTTGCCCGCCCACGAACTGAGTGTGGCGACGAACAAGGCGTAGAGCCAATGCATGGTCGCGGCCGACGCCTGCGCCAACACCTGCGTTTTCAACAGAAAAGAGCAAGTCGCCTGTAGCTGCGTCAACTGCATGGGCTGCGGAACCACCTGGGTCGCTAATTGCCTTAACCTGAACCGACTGTGGCGTGCCTGGGTCGACCTCAGACGCAGTGGCCTTAAGACCTTCCGCATGTGTAGAGTTGATCACAATACAGACCTTACCTTCAAGGTCGGCGTCAAAGTCAAGATCCTTCGATGCACCACCGTCAGCGATGACCTGGGCCGCGCTGGTGGCATCAGTAACCTGCGCGCCGCCGATGTCAATACGAACACCGGTCAAATCGACCTTAGCATTACTGTATCCAGTTGACAAGCTGTAGAAACCACCCTGGTCATCACGACCCGAGAGGTTAACACCACCGGTCAACTGACTTGCAACAACGCCACCACCATACAACGATTCGCCTGCGGCGCCTTGTCGATCTGCATCTGCCTTGGTAAAGTCAAGGAAGAAGATGAGTCCGGATGGGAGGCTCATTGGTTGAACTGAAACTAATTCGTTTGCAATCAATCCACCGAATACTCGTCGGACGATTGGAAAAGCAACTGCAGCGAAGCCTTCGACATCGCCAGCTGCCATAGAGGAAGCTTCTCTAAGAAGTTCCTTGGCCTGGTTCTCTAGGAGAACGGCCATATTCTGTCGGGTTCTGTCATCGTTGAGACCCTCAAGAAGACCAGTCTTTTCCCACTTGGTGAGAACTGCCTGTCCTTCGCGGGAAACGTCACGATTAATGATACCCTCAGTAAGTTTTTCTAAAACTGACATAATTTTGTATCTCCTTTAATTGTTAGTTTGTAATCCTGCTAGTTTTTGCATTCTATCGAAAAATGGACTAGAAGCCTCATTCTTCTTATTATTTTGCCTTGCGGCCAGTAACAATGAAGATCTATTCGTAACAGATTCACTCAACGATTCTGGCATCTTGTGCTTTTGCACACTACCCACTGAGTTTTGAAGTGTTTCAAAAATAACCTTCGCTTCTTTAACAGAATCAGCCCTTGTTATAGCTTCGACAATATGTTGTTTTTGCCGCTCATTCAAGGAGACACTCTCCAAAGTCTGATTGATATATAATAATTTAGCATTTGATATGTTGACATCTTCGATCTTTTCTCTCAGATATTTGACAACTTCATGTAGCTTATTATTTTCTTCTAAAATCTTTTTAGCATTAGTTTTTAATGCCTTGTTTTCTTTCATCAATTTTTTCTTAAGAGCTGCAATATTTTCCAACTCTTCTACGATCTCTGTATCCTGTAACAAAGCTAATGCAAGTTCTTCATATTCTCGCATGCTGGCTTCTGGTGTATCGTTCCACCCAGAAGGTACAGGTTTAGCATTTATTTTTACCGACTCTGCGACCATTTCCTGGTCGGCTTCAGGAGCCGCAGGTGTCGGGTCGTCAGATGCGCTGGCAGCACCGCCGAGTGCTTGAATTAATTTTTCTGCATACGCGGTCTCTTCCGGAGTTAATTCTTCACCATCATCGGCGGCGGCAGTCGTGGCGGGAGCGTTCCCAGTTGTCTGCTCCTCAGGGGGGACATCGGCTGGTTCGTCGCTCACTGGTGGGGCAGCACCGGTTTCGTCGTCATCAGCGTATAGAGCGTCGATTTCAGACATAAGGTCCTCCATCATGGTATCCATATCGCTACGAGTAGCTACCTCTTCGTCTGTAACTCCAATTTCGGCTGACATGGAGTGGGCGCCCTTAATCACCTCCTTGGCTTCTTGGGTGATTTTTTCGTTTATTGTTAAGTTTTCGTTAATATAAGAGTCAAGACTATCCAAATCTATTATGATAGCGTCATCATCTGTGCTTGAAAAAGCGTCAGGAAGCTGTTTAGCTATTTTTGATAATTCCTTTTCTTCTTTTTGAGCAGCCGTTGGATCTTCCTGTTCAAGAATTAAGTCCATTGCTTGTTTTACTTCTACTGAATATTTTTCTACGATTAAGTTTTCTGCGTTTTTTAAAGCGGCGTCTTTTAGAGCTTTAGCGTCTACGATGGCTTCTTCTAAAAGTGATGACATTACAATACTCCTGTGTGTCTTTGACAAAGATTCATTAATAAATAGTTACTATTTTTTAAAAAAGATTGGTTTTTAATGAGGACCAAACTACGACGTGTTGAGACTAGGTTAATTTACCATCTCCCTTGGTCTCTGGATACCCCGTTTTGTCCAAACCTGTAAGAACTGCCACAACAGAACAAGTGTCGCCGTTGTCGCTGCTGACGCGGTCGACTCGGACATGCGTGGTCCTTATCGGCAGAGTAATTGTCATGCCGGTTGTCAGTCGGATCTTATTCGCGGCGGTGGCTGGCGCGCCATCGTTGAAATTAATGTCCCAAGTTCCCTGTGGCACTGTTATGGTTATTTCTCTACTTAAAGACTCTAGGGCCATGGATCCATCAGCAGTGAAGGTTTTCATCTGAGGTATACCTGATATAATATACATACCTGTTGAGTTTCTGCCGGCCGTGTGTCGGCTCATGAATGTTGTGCTTCCTGTTAAAAATTGGCCTGCCATTAGTTATACCTCTTTTGTCTTTCTTTCATTTTGTTTGTTTGCTCTCTGGCTTTTCTTAGTTTCTCTTTTCTCTTCATGCGTCTTTTGACGCTTTTCTTAGTAAAGTGACGCCTCTCTCTAACTAGTTCTAAGATACCAGACTTCTTTACTTTCTTCTTGAATTTCTTTATCATAACCTCAGGAGGTCCTTCCCTAGAGGTTACTTCTGCGTGAACTGGTGTTCTTCTACCCATTATATACTCCTAAATCAACTTTTTCCAGATCTCGGGTGCTTCTGGAAATAATTTTGTTATGTCTACTCCCTTGTCGCTAGGGCTCACACCAGACAATGGTGAATGAGGTGTTGGTGCTGCACCTGGGGTGCCTCCAGATGATAAAGGTGTCGTGCCCTCAAACAAGTCTACACCCGCATACGCGTCGCCGCCGATGGCGTCCAGCATTCTTTTCTTAGTCTCTCTGAGTTTGTTTGCTTCTTGGGACCGCATCATTCTTGGCTCTGGTTCCGGATCTTTGTTTTCTACCAACTGTTGTGTTCCAACCAAGCCAACCATGACCTCTGATATTATCTTTGACAAGGCACCTTCTTCAAAGATAACCTCTTTCACGCACTCTTTAATGAGAGGCTTTAGCATTTTGTTTAAATCTCTCTTATTCATCTTTTTCCTTTAGTACTTCATTCAATGCTCTGTTAATTTTATCTTTTTTCGAAAACGGGTCTCTTGTTTTCGCTTCCGAAACCATAAAGGCGTCAGGCGTGCTCGGCTCGGAAACCATATCAAAACAAATCAACTGATAGTCGTCTTGTACATACTTCTTTCCAGACTTCTCTCTGAGAGATCCAAGGCCGCGAGACGATATACCCAATTTAATACCTGCGGTGATCAAATCTTTGAGTATTCTTCCTGAAGGTGTATCCAAGACTTCTATCTTACCGTAGACCTTGTTGCCGTCATTCCATATGTCAACCACTAGGTGAGAAGCATTTCTCAGGTTGATGACCGAATCTTCTGGGTGGTCCAGTTCCCCGAGTGCTCTTCTTTCTTTTACGGCCTTTTTATAGTTTTCCATCTCTCGCATTAAGACCTCAGTTGGGTAAACTCTTCCGTTACCATTTTCAACCATGGCCTCCTGCATCAAGCCAGATAGGTACACCGTACCTTCTTGAGCCATCTTTCTTTTTTCTTCTTCTGTCAGGAGGTCTTGGCAGACACCACCCTCACAGAGTTCATAAAATTCTCTTAAAAGTTTCATGTCCTTCTCCAGCGGGCGCAACCCGCACGATACTGCAGCCGCTCTTACAGCGTCTCACAGGTCTTAGAAATCTCTTGCGGATGTTCATTGTTACTCCTTTCTAAACGTAATCCGTTATCATCTATCAAAACACTGAAAACGTAGCTAACGCCGGAAGCCAAACTTCCTAGCATCAGCCCCGTTACCGGTGAATAATCATAATTAAATAGTGTAGTTTGGTCATTTAATAACCACAAAAGAACACCAACCCAAAAGCCTGCACACATGCTGCATGAGAACAATTCACCAAGGAATCCTTTTTTCGGCCTTATTTTATTAAATATTTTTCCGTAAACTACAATCTGCGTCATACCACACGCAATCAAAACAAAGTATACTATCTCCATAGCAACTATTTCTTACCCTCTCTGACGATTGAATAATTGTACTGGTAGCCAAAAGGCCTAACCTTCGAGTCAATCGACCCCTTATTGTCTGAATGTGGCACATCGCCCAAATCTGTCGAGTATTCATCTTCTGGATTTAAATTGTGATCCAAAGCACTATCTTTATATGTTGAAGATATTTCGTAATATGGGCGCTCCTCTTCCATATATCGATATAAAGAATACATGCAAGCCTGAACGTTGTCAATCCCAGGTATCTTAGATTCTAATATGGAGAACTCCATTGATCCATAGACATTACCACTCTTTATCGAATTTGGGTCGATTATGCCTTTTCTGACTAAAAACTTACCCAGCCTGTCTTGAGCGCCATACACGTCTTCATGTATTATATCTTTGGGAAAAGCTAAGAACTTATTCTTTTCAGGCATCAATACTATATCAATAGATTCATGATCCATTATTAATATGTTGCCGTCCAAGGTTCTCCTTGCATTCATTTCTATCTGTATAGGTGGCTTGCGATTAATCCCCACAGAGACGTCGCCTGGTCTTCCAACAGCTATATCAATACCCGGGCCGGTTCGAACATCTACGTTGATGTTGTCCGAGTCCACAGCTGATACCACTTCTGATCCTATTGATAGTTTAACTGGCATTTTCTGATAGCTCCTCTACTAGTTCTTGTATCTTTATAACCTTCCGGATCATCTTATCATCTATCCTGTTTTCCTTTAAGCTATTTAAGATATTATTTACATCCCCTAACCTAGATGTAAAATCGGGGTCTGACTGTAATTCGCCAGAGTTTGAAGCCTCTGAGAGGGCTTTCTTCATTGACTCTATCTCTTCGTTTAAGTAAACTTTTAATTCTAGCCCGTTGTCAGTAAAAGAAGATATATATTTGTTTAATAGCAGCTTTTGATTTTCTTTAAGAGACATAGAGTATTTTGAATTAAACTTCTCAACAAACGACTTGTACACTATATTGTCTATATGTTCCAGGTCATTTGGGCTCTTGTTTGCAGATGCAGTGAGAAAGTTCTCTATTTTTTCTTCTAGAATAATCTTATCTTTTGGAGACATGTCTAAGTTAAATATCGAATACACTGATGCTATACTTTTATAGTTTGGTACAAAAGATTTATAAACTTCTGGTCCCAGTGTCTTGTTTATCTTTTTTATTAAGTTACTCTGCTCTTTAAATATCTGTTGTTTATTTAACTTTTCATGAGCTAGTTTAGACTCTTTAATAAGCTTCTTGGCTGTATCAAGATTCATAGAACTGGCCTCGTATAAAGGCTTATAAATATTGAGCTCCCTATACAACGATGTACCTCTGTTGAACGACTCTTTAATTAAACTACTTACTTGACTGATTTTATACTTATTTTGCTTGATGATGTATTTGGTTAGTTCCCTAACCAAAGCTTCATATAAAAATGCGGTATTTCTCTTTTTGTTGTGTTTAAGTCTCATCTTTCCTCCTCAGGCTAGCTATGATGTTTTCTAGTTCTTTGGAAACTTCAAAAATCTTTTTCTCTTCTTTACTAGAGTAATTAGTCTGTTCCTCGACGATGCCCCTTCCCAAACTTATTAAGGGACCTGCTCCCTTAAAAATGTTGGAAGTATTAGACTTTGTAATTGCTGAAGCGTAAGAACCCTTCTTTTTCTTAAGTCTTGGTGCAGAGGTCTTTCTTCTGTCGTGATCTACCGGACTGTACCACCCATGCGACTTATCTGTAATAGTATCCCCTGTCTTTTCATTTGTGTATTTTACCGAGTCGTCCCTCTTGCCTGGCTCTGCAAGAAGGGCACCGTCTTCAGCTGGAGGGGTGGGAGTGTCTCCTCCACCAGCGCCACCAGCGCCACCGGCGCCTGCTCCGCCGGCGGGGG